>Ga0207667_10000090_pt1 | contig 148651 bp, 196 predicted proteins | sample KBSCornC52_FD_184301 | JGI IMG/M metagenome (GOLD analysis project Ga0207667, IMG submission 184301) | Corn rhizosphere microbial communities from Kellogg Biological Station, Michigan, USA - KBS Corn C5-2 (SPAdes) (version 2) | ecosystem: Host-associated > Plants > Roots > Rhizosphere > Soil ... | reverse complement strand
TTAACAACTACAGATAATTCAATTACTTATTCATTTGTAAGTTTAGGTGGAGATATAGATACATATGTGGTTACATTATTTGATTCTACTGGTAATAATGTTATTCAAACTAAGAATATGCAAGCTCCATTTAATAGTACTATTACAGATGCATTTAACGGATTAATCGCAAATACTTCCTATCAAGTTCAAGTACAGGTTAAGGCTGGATCGTATAATAAAGTATGTGGTAAGCAAACTATTACTACCCCTAATGTACCTTCTTGCCCGCAATTGTCTAATCTTAACGTAACAATAAGCTAAAATCAAAATAAAAAATAATGGCAACAATTAATCTCACTTGGGATGCTTGTGGTTCTTCTTCTGATGGTCAATACATTTACTATGGTAAGAAAAATATTGCTACAGGAACTCCTGTAAATGGAACAGGATGGACATTATACACTGGTGCTCCATTACCTAACACTCAGAATTCAGCTAGTATAACTGGATTAGATGATAATGTAGAATATACTATATATGGATATTGTCATTGTCCTTCTTCTGGTAATGGTCCTTTGATTACTCAAGGTCCATTTATAAAGTATGTATGCCCTACAATAAACACAATAACTCCTAGTTTTGACTCTGTATCTTATAGTATAGCAGTACCTAATTCAGCTAATAATTCAGGTACATGGATACAAACTGTTAAAGTAACGATAACTAATATGTCGAATTTAACTAATGCAGGGGCTAAAACTTATTCTTCTCCATTTTCGACTATTAATGACAGTATTACTGGACTCAATCCAAATACTATCTATTCTCTAAGTATATCTTATATAGATGCTGGAAATACAAGATCGCAGGTATGCACTAATTCTCCATTTACTACAAGTACTTCTTGTGTAGCACCAACTATTGCAGTTAATAACCCAACAGCCAGTGGATTTGATATAAGCTGGAATCCTTCTACAGGTGGTACATTTGACATCTTAGTTAATAATAGTGTAGTTGCAGCTGGTCTTACCACAAGTCCATATACAGCTACTAATCTTAATCCTTCTACTATTTATCAAGTAAATGTAAGAAAGAATTGCTCTACGGGTGGAACGGCTATTAGTCAAACTCAAACAATTACGACTAGTAATGCTAGTATAAATGGTACAATATCAATGAATTCTGATACTAATGCAGTAGGAACATTTGCCAATGGTACAATGTATTTAGTATTCACTTTCCCACAGCCTACTACATTTCCGATGACATTGTATTTCGGATATACTCGTGAAACATCTTGTAATGCATGTCCTGGCCTAAAATGCAATGTATCTAATGGATATGATATATTCACACCTCCTCCTGGCGCTCAGAATTGTCCTTCATTTCCTAATGGAGAAACAAGTTTTGGAGGACATCCACATTATCCTTTCGTAGTAAATATACCTCAAGGTGTAACTACTTATAACAGTGGGGCTAATATTCATACAACTGACCCTAGTCCACAATTACCCAATATTCCATGGTCTAATTCTGGAGCTGGTACGAATGGTGCTAGAGGATATACTGACTTATATGTAAAAGCCTTCTCTCCAAACGGATATAGTGCTAACTTCACTATAGCTAATGGTCAAAATATAAGTGGTGTAACTATTCATAATGTTTAAACTAACATAGGGTTTTTTCTTGGTTTTACTTTATGTAAAGTTTAGCCCGGGCGAAATATCCCGGGTTTTTTATTCGCCGAAAAATAAATTTGGTAGTTTCGAAAATTATCCTTATCTTTGTATTGTAAAAAGATATAAACTATGACAATTATTAATTTTCGTAAGCTTTTAGAAGAAAAACCAAGTTATCTTAAAAAGGGTAAGCAATGGTTAGCGGATTATTTTAAACTCTCATTAGAGGATGTAGAAAAAGTAATCTTTGAATTAAAAAATAAAAACCCACAAATTTCAAAGAGTAGAAGTAAATTATCTTATTATAAGGAAATTATGCTTCCAAAAGAAGAAGCAATTAAACCTGTTAAATGGTTTGAAGGTAGAAAAAAGAAAGTAGAAAATGGATCTAATGTATTGATTATAGGTGACTTACATGAGCCTTTTTGCTTAGATGGCTATCTAGAACATTGTCTAAAAGTATACAATGACTTCAATTGTAATAAGGTGTTATTTATAGGTGATTTACTTGATAATCATGCTGTGTCATATCATGAACATGATCCCAATGGGAAATCTCCTTATGATGAATACTTGCTTGCTATAGAGCGTTTAAAACGCTGGTACTTGGCTTTTCCAGAAGCTAAGGTATGTATAGGTAATCATGATGAATTACCGGTTCGAAGAGTATTTAGCTCAGGTCTTCCTAAATTTTGGATCAAATCTTTAGAACAAATTCTTCAAGTCCCTGATACTTATGAATTTGGTTTACATCATGTTATTGATGATGTATTTTATACACATGGTACAGGTCTATCCGGAGATGGTGCAGCTATGAAAATAGCAGATAAAAATAGACAATCAGCTGTTATTGGACATTTACATAGCGTTTCTAATATCAAATATAGTGCTTCTTATAAAGACATTATATTTGGTATGACAGTTGGATGCGGTATTGATTATAAGCAATATGCTTTTAATTATGGAAGAGATTTACCTAATAAACCTATTATATCATGTGGAGTTGTACTTGAAGGTAAAGTGCCAGTATTAATACCAATGGAACTGTAGTCATAGTTTATATATCCGTAATTTGGACAAGAAAGGTCAGTAGAAATACTGGCCTTTTTAATTTTAAAAATTAATTGTAAATGTAACAAAAATTTAGTATATTATAATAGGAGATATAGTTTATAAAACCAAACGTATATAATGAACCTCTATAAAAGAACAAAAGATCCGGATTTATTTGCACCAAGATTTAGACCAAAAAGACATAATCTTATTAGTAGAGAGACGTATAAAAAATTTCTAAGTCAAAATCCTAAACTTTCCATGGAGTATGGAGATTTTAAATTTATTGTAGGAGAAATAAACCTTGAGATAAGAAATCAAGCTATTAATAATAGAGAGGGTATTATATTACCAAAAGGATTAGGTAGAATATGGTTAGGCCTTTTTCCGCCTAATAGAAAACATTTAATAGAAACAGGTAATTTAGAGTTTAATTTTCACTCTGGTAATATGAAAGGTAAGATAGGATGGGATTATGATCACGTTAAATACAAGATAGAAAATAATGATTTTTATGGATTTTTAGCCTGTAGGGATTTTAAAGGACAGGTGAGCAGAGCCTTTATAGAACATAGTGAAAGATTTATGCGTATAGATTACATTGTAAGAATGCATGAAGGTTATAAAACAAAAAAATTAGAAGAAAATGAACGACGTCGGCTTGACGATACGATCAGCAATCAGTCAGATCAAGATACCACACAAACTAGTTAATGCAGACTCTAGGGTTACTAATAAGTTTGTTTTTTCTTTATTGAGAGCTCATAGAGATTTACTTATTAAACAAGTGGATAATAAATTCCAATTATTAAAACTAGGATATTTATTTCAATCTTGGAAATGTGTAGATCTTATACCTATACCTACAATAGAGGAGTGTTGTGAAGTTAAAACTGATTGTAAAATATATAGAACAAGAGAAAAGCTACCTTATGTATTAGTAGCATCATGGGGTCCTATTATAAGAAAAGTATCTAGTCTTGATGGATTTACAGAACTTTTTCCCATTACTATAGCTGAATGGAATAGAAAACAAGAAGATGCTTATACCAAATATAATAAAAACTTTTATTATTGGTGGAGTGACGGCTATCTTTATTTTCCAAATATAGAATGGAAAGGTATCAGAATTGAAGCATTATTTGAATTTGATATAGATAAAGAAAATAGTTGCTGTGATCCTTATGACCCGTGTAAAAGCTTTCTAGATAATACCTTTAGAATACCTAAAGAACTATTTGCTGTTTGTAAAGATAATGTAAATAAAGAAATGCTAGGTTACTACGATAGAATTCAACCAGATGATAATAATATAGATAAAAATAATAATAAGAAAGATTAATGCCTACTACAAGAACTAACTATAAATATCGAACCTTTGATTCTCTAATGGCCTCGGTTGAAACAGACTTAGGTAAATGGGCAGACGAAGGTTATATAGATCGTGGAGCATACATAAAAATAGTAAGAGAGTGTAATGCTTTTCTAGGGTTAAGAATTAATGGAGAAAGAGAAATGCTTTTAGAGGTAAAAGATCATACTGCTTTATTACCAGAAGATTTTCAATTTCTTCAGTTAGCATTAGCTATTAAAACACATGCAGTTAGAGGTCCTATACTTATGGGAGCTCAAACAGAAAGTCATGTAGGAGAGATACCTGTGGATATACATTGCCAGATGCACTCATGCGATACAATGGATGGACCTTGCGATAATCCCATTTGGATTACTCAAAAAATAGGTATTAAAACACATACATTTACAGATATTGAAACTTTAGAACTTACTCAATCTTCTCATAGTAGATGTACAGATACTTGTTTAAATTTCCATTTTCACTCTCCTAATCAAATTAGAATACAGGATGATCATGTCACTTTTTCGTTTAAACATGGTCTAGTTTATATAAATTATATATCAGATATGCTAGATGAGAATAATAATGTTCTTATTTTAGATCACGATCTAGTTGTTCCATATTATGAATATGCTATTAAGAAACGATTTTTTGAAAATATGTTTCTTAATAAAGAAGGAGACTTTCTTCAAGCTTATCAAGTTGCTAAAGGTGAATTAAGAGAGGCTAAGATTAGAGCTATGGGATTTGTCAATACTCCAGAATTTGGAGATCTTCAACGTATATTTATTGATAATAGAAATAGATTCTACAATCGTTATATTAAATATTTTGATACTTCTAAAACCGGTTACTATAAAGGAGAAGGTAATTTTAAACATCTTTGGAGAAAAGATTTACGATAAATGGAGAATCTTACTAATTCATATTTAAATTCACCCTCTAAAGGATTAGTTACTGATTTAGATGCAAGTCTTATTAGTAAAGATTTTTGGTGTTACGCAAGAAATTCGGTACACAATACTCATCAAGGAAATTTACAATTTCTAGGTAATGAACCTTCTAATCAGAGGTGTGTTGATCTTCCTTATACATGTATTGGATTTACTAAGTTAATAGGAGGACGATACATTTTATTTCTTACAGATAATGTAAATAGTGAGATTGGTATATTTAATACAAATGATTGTTCCTATACAAAGGTAGTAAATAATAAATGTCTTAACTTTGATACCTCTCACCTAGTTATAGCCGCATCAAAGGAGAATTTTGATTGTTCAGAATCAGTATATTGGACAGATGGTAAAAACCCACGCCGTTATTTAAATCTCTCTAAAATTCCTTATACATTTACTGAACAGGATGATGCTTGTAAAACTAAAAAGTATACTAGTGAATTAGATTGTAACGAGTTATTAATGACTCCTAAATTATCTGTGCCTATTATTAATCTAAGTTTAGGATCAGGAGGAGAGTTGCAAAACGGATCATATCAGATAGGAATGGCTTATACGATTAATAATCTAAGAGTATCTGATTTTTATTCTATAACAAATCCTCAGTCAATATGGTCTCATTTTAGTTTAGGACAATCTATTAATATTAATATAAGTAACTTAGATCAAAGCTTTGATCAATTTATGCTCGTAGTTATTTATACTATTCAAAATGTAACTACAGCTAAAATCATAGGTTATTATTCAACCTCTCAAAATCAATTTGAACTTTTTAATATAGATCGACCTGAGTATACTACTATACCACTTGAAGAAATAACTACTAAAAGACCTAAATATCATAGGGCCGATAATTTAGTTAATAATGATCAGTATCTATTATGGTCAGGAGTTAGTACAAGACCTGATTTAAATTATCAGTTACAAGCAATGAGTATAGTACCAAAATGGGTATTATATCAAGTTCCAAATACTTACTATCAAAATGGCGGTAATAAGGTAGGTTATTTAAGAGGAGAGCGTTATTCATTTGCTGTTCAATGGTTATATAACACAGGAGAGTGGTCTTCTGCTTTCCATATACCAGGTAGAAAGGCAACTAAAGATGAGTTGGCCCAAGCCACTGGAGGAGATGTTTACGAGTTAGTAGATCAAAATACAACTCCAGTAAAGAGATTTGAAGTATATGATACATCAAAAGTAACTAGAATTATTCCAAATAATGGAGGCTCTGAGGTTGTTATAGAAGAAGGAGATATGAGTTATTGGGAAAGTACAGAACTTTATCCTGATAATAAAATACAATATGGAGAGGATGCTTGCACCCCTATACGTCACCCTCAATTTCCTAGAGAATGTAGTGCTCCTAGATATGCAAATAATGGAAATAGTATAAATCTATTAGGAGTTAAGTTTGAAAATATAGAGCATCCAAAAGATGATAATGGAAATTATATAGAAGATATATTAGGATATAGAATAGTAAGAGGTAATAGAGATGGAAATAGATCCATTATAGCTAAAGGAATGTTTAGTAATGTTAGATCTTATAAGGAAACGCTAGACCAAGGGGGTACCAATCAAGAAGTTCTCTATCCTAATTATCCTTATAATGACTTAAGAGAGGATAATTTCATATCTTCAACTCAAACTAGATATAGTAGTGGAGAACGTAATTTTAATCCTTTAAAAGATTTTAAAGATGATCAGTTCAATTTTTATTCTCCTAATACTTTGTTTGCTAATGTATCGTTGGGTGAAGAAGTAATATTTGAAACCGAAGAAATTGCTAATGTTTTAGGTTCATTTGAAAATGTTTACCTTCATCCTAGAGCTAAAGTACTTAGTAATTCAGTATTTTGGTTGGCTATTGCTATAGGTGCTATAGATGGAGTTTTATCTGTTTTTGGTAAAGCTTGTACCACATCTCTCAAGAACGGAGTTGTTAATATTACTCAAACTGTCCCTGTACCTTCTAATGTTACTATAGAAGCAGCTGGAATGGAATTCCTAAATAAATGTGAAGGATTAGTAAATGGGCTTAGTTTTACCCAACTATTAGAGTTACCTGCAGCTGAAGCTGTAGCAAAGGCAGCCCTTAAAATACTTCAAACAGCAGCTGCAGCTGGAATGGGAGTTTACTTTGCATTCAACAGTGCCAATCAAATTATAGCTGACATTTTATCATTCATGCCTTATGAAAGATATGCACTTCAATACGATAGTCATGGATTCTTTAATAGTAATATTTGCATACCTATAGATAATCAAAGAAGGAAACTAAATTATTACCAATATCTTTATAATGGAATTAATTCTTTACCTAATAACTTAAAGTTTAATAATTTTAAAAGAGAAAACTCCGTTTACTTACAATTAAACAAATCTGTTAAAGCTCCTACTAAAAAGGATAATAGTAGACAAACAATAACAGATGCTAACATATGCTCTACTCCTTATAAGTCTTTTAATTCTATTGCTAGTATGTATTATGGCATGGTTAAAAGAAAAGTACCTGATCAATATGGTGCAATTGATTCGGTTGTATACCAAGATACTGGATATCTAAATACAACATTACAAAATACAGCAGCAATTGGATCTAGCGATAGAATCTATGAAAGTGATGCTGTATTTGGCGGCGATACTTATTTAAATAGATTCGCTGTTAATAGAAAGCATGAGTTTTTCACCCAAAACATTGCCAATGCTAATTATCCAGATGGTACGGAGTATGACTATAGTCTATACCGTAACGTGGGTTTCCCGAGATTCTGGCTTAATACCGAGCACTATGACGTTTCTGAATTAATAGTAGTAGGTAAAAGTCCCGGTAGACTTCCAACAAATAAGTATAATTTAGATTGTTTTTCATCTCCTGGCGGATTACAATTATTAAATTTAAAAAGTAATCCTGGCTTCTTTTATCTTTTCAATAATGGCGTTATAGATTTTTTTGTAGAATCAGAAATGAATTTAGATTTTAGAGATTACAAAGGAGATTTTCAAAACTTTTATTCCAAAACACAAACAAATTTATCAGAATTATTTAGAAGTGATAGAATAGATATACCAGAGCAATTCTTATATGATAAGAGCTTCTCTAAACAATTAATAGAAAATTTCATTGCTGGTCAAAGAGTAGATTATGATCCAAAAATAGATGAAACTTGTTTCTCTTATTATAAGAATCGAGTTATATATTCTCAACCGGCGTCTTTTGATCTTAAAAATGATAATTGGTTAATATATTTAACAAATAACTTTTATGATTTTCCTTTATCCGACTTTGGTGCTATCTCAGGTATGCACGCAGTTGACAACCAACAAATTCTATTTACATTCGATAAGTCGTCACCTTATATAACAATAGGTAGGGATGAATTACAAACTACAGGTGGAATTAAAATAACAATAGGTGATGCGGGCTTATTTGCTAGAGAACCTCGCCCTTTAGTTTATACAGACTATTGGTATGGTAATTCTCAATCAAGATTTGCATTTGTTAATACTCAATTCGGTTCTTTATATCCATCTCAGAGACAAGGTAGAATATTTAACTGGAAGGGGCAATTTGAAGAGATTAGTAGAAATGGAATGCATTGGTGGTTTAAAGAGTATTTACCTAGCAAGTTATTAGAAGATTTTCCAGACTTTACAGATTACGATAATCCAGTAGCCGGCGTTGGACTTACTAGTGGATGGGATAATACAGATGAGAAATATTATTTATCTAAGCGTGATTATAAACTTAAAGATTCATATAAAGGATTTGTAACCTATGATTCTACAAAAAATAAGTTTTTCTTTAATGGATCAATTAATATAAAGATTGGAGATCCTGTATATTTTGATGATGCCTCTTGGACGATATCTTATAGTCCTAAAGATCAAGCTTTTATTAGTTGGCATGATTGGCAGCCAGATTGGATAATTCAAGGAGAAACTCATTTCTATACTATTAAGTATAATTCTATATGGACACATAATAATAGATGTGATTCATTCTGTAATTTCTATGGTATAGATTATCCTTGGGAAATAGAATATTTAATAAATAATGGTCCTAATAATGAAATTCTTAGAAGTATTGAATATGTATTAGAAGCGGGTAAATATTTTGGGGATTGCTCTTATTATCATCAAATATTAGATGATAATTTTGATAGAATTGTTATTCATAATTTGGAACAATCTAGTGGTTATTTACTTCCAAAGTTGAGAAGAAGAAATGATATAACTGATATAGAATCCTATCCATCTCAAGATGCAGATGGATTATGGAAAGTGGCTTATAGTAAAGTTGAACAAAAAACTCGGATAAACCAATTTTTTGATCTGACAAAAGATAGAGGAGAATATACGAAGAATAATTATCCTTTATGGACAATACAACCTAATGGATATATTAAGATAGTAACTCCTCAAGCAATTAATAGTAATAAAAATCCTTTTGAAAGAAAACGATTTAGAAATTTTTGGCATAAGATTTACTTATCTAAATCAGTAAGTAATGATAAAAAGTATATTTTCAAATGGGCCAACGCAAATGAAACTCAAAGTCTTAGATAATGAATATTAATGCAAACATACCGTGGGGAGGATTTGGTGAATTAAGATATGCTCCTCAAATGCCAGGACTGGCTAATACTAGTCCAGGAATGAATCCTATTCAAGCACCTTCTGTAAATGCTCCAAATTACATAAATAATCAAACTCCTTTTATTATGGAGTCTAAAAGAGAATTTGGTAATTTAGATTATAATCATATTATGTTATCTAATACCATTCAAGGATTGGGAGCTTATTTAAGAGGAATGAATCAAAAAAGAGATTTTAATAATTACAATAGAATTCAAAGTAATCCTTTACTTCAAATTCCAAATAATCCTAATACCACTCAACAGTCATTATATGGAATGAATCAATTTAATAATGGAGGATTAACTTCAAATAAAGCTAAAGAAATATTAAGGGATGGTACAGCACAAGGTCATCCACTTACTGATAAGCAGAAAAGATATTTCGGATATATAGCTGGTGGAGGTAAACCTAAAAAGGCGGGAGGTGGTTTTTCAGATTTTGATGATTTTAACGAAGAAGACTTTCAAGATTTAAAAGACGAGATGGATCGTTATTTTTCAGAGAAAGGTCAAAAAACACCAGATATTGATGAAGATGATAAAGATCAAATTCAAGATGTTAAAGAACAAATAGAAGAACCTGAACAAACTAGAAATAATAAATCTTTAGACTTCTTAATGGAACCTGAAGAACAGGAAGAATTTAATCAAGATCAGAATAATCAAAATACTCCTTCATATATTCAAGCTCCATCGTTAGATTTACGAGCTTCCGCAATGCCAGATCAATCTAGTAATCCTTTACTGCAGGCTTTTAAAAATGGTATAGCAAGAGTAGAAAATGCTAATTATAATGAAGGAAATAAATATTCTAGTGCTTTTGGAAAGTATCAGTTCACTGCTCCTACTCTAGAAGCAGTTAGAGAAAATCATTTTCCTAATATTAATAAAAAAGACTTTACTAATACTTATAAAACAGATCCTAATTTTCAAGAAAGAGTAATGGATGCATATGGGTCTTATTTATTATCAAGATATAAAGATCCGCACCAGGCGGCCACCGCCTTTTTCTTAGGTGAGGGTAAAGCAAACTTTTATAATCAACCTGAATATAGACCTACTCCTAATAACTTAACTGTAGGTAAATATCTTAGTACATTTGATAAAGGATATGGTAAGTTTGAAGATGGAGGTGGAACTGGTCCAGGTCCTCAAACTCCACTTCAACCTAAATCAAAAGACGTAGTCGATACAAAATCAGTTGATTATTTAAACTCTTATTTTCAAAGTCAAACATTTAAAGATAGATTTTTAAAGTATAATACGGATAATGAGTATAAAGAGCAAATGAATATTTTTAATCAAGAATCAAAGAAATTTAATCCGTTTATTTTAGAAAATGATCCTAAGAATGATAGAATAGGAAGTAGAGTTTCAAATCCAATATTTAATAAAGTATGGGGTACTCCACAGAATACTAATATAGTATTAAGTAAACCTCAAGCAAAAGAAATAGGAGCAAATTTATATAACGATGTATTACCTCATGAATACACGCATACTATTAGAAAAGATTTTAATGGTACGGAAGATATCTTTACTTTAGGATTTAATAAGAATGCTGGTCAGGCATTAGACAAATATACAAAATGGATGAATTCCGGAAAGAAGCAAACATTTGAAGGATGGAGTGAAGAAAAGATGGGAAATTCTAAAGGACATGATATTTCTCCAAGTGAGCAATATGCTGATTTAAATGCTCTTAGATGGATGATGTATAAAGAGGGTATATATGATACCAGAAAAGGAGATATGAAATTAGAAGACATTCAAAAAGCCATGAAGAATAAAAATATTCAGAATACTTTTATGATGAAAAGAATACTTCAACACTTCACTCCTGCAAATATAGTAAGGTTTAATAATACCATAGCAAGTAATGATTTTGAAGATTCAGATGAGGCTAGACATGGTGGACATGTTATGAATAAGCCTGAAGGTATGATGTTACCTTTTAATCCTCAAATGAAGATGCAAGGAGGCGGAGAAGGACCAGAACCAAAGCCTAGATATAATATACCAAATGCATATATGTTTGATATGATGCATCCAAATTACACTCCTACTCAATCAGATAGTCTGCAATATAGGCAAATTTTTGAAGCAGCTCAAAAAGACCCTAGCAAATTTAATTATCAGCAATTGTTACAGAAGGCTAAGAATAATTATCTAATGCATAATGAATTAGGATATGATCAAAATAGAGCTAACTATTTAAGAGATGCTAATACAGCTGCTGCAGTCTGGGATGCTCAAAATCCTACAAAATTTGAAGAAGGTGGTGAATATCATCTAACAAATATACAAATAAAACAATTAAAGAAACTTGGTTACAAGATTGATATAATTTCAAACGATTAAAAATGCCAAAAGTCAGAATTTCTAAAATTCCCAATAAATACAATAAGCCACCACAAAATGATGTACTTGGCGAGTATGTAAAAAAACAAGGAGGTTGTATTACTTGCAATAAAAAAGGAGGCTCCTTACAATATCCTTTCCAACAGGATATGGGAGGAGTAATTGTTCCTATGCATGTACCTGACATGGATGGTAACATGTATGCTGGAGGGGGTCCATTGTACCAAGTCGATTATCATAACGAATCTCCTGCTATTAACTTTCAGAGATATTATCAGGAAAATTTTGAAAATGGAGGATTTTACGATCAAAATCTAATTGGTACTATTACTGATCCTAATTATATGAAGAAAGGAGGATGGTTAAAACATGCAGTAAATCCGGCACATAAGGGTTATTGTACTCCAATGACTAAAAGTACGTGTACAGGACATAGAAGAGCTTTTGCATTAATGATGAAAAAGAAACATGGATTTCATAAAAAAGAGAATGGAGGATATATTGAAGAATTTAAAAAAGGTGGTAATTATATAGGTGCCGGTCCTAACACTGATCTTAATCCAACCACCAATAGTACTGTAACGGATTATAACCCTTATATTTACTTTAAAAATAAAAATTGGTATATTACATCCAATCCTGAAGATGCGTCTATAACAGGCTCTTTAAAGCCTATAGATAGATCTGTTGCTAATATAGAAGCAGAAAAAGGAGAATATTTAGTTAAACCTGGACTCACGGGTCTTTATAAAATAACAGGAGAAAAACATTCTCAAGGTGGTACTCCTTTATATGCTGAGGGAGGTTCTTTTATATTTAGTAATGATCCTAAATTATCCTTTACAAGAGGGGAGAGGGAAAGTTTTGGATTTAAACCAGGTGTTTCTAATTCAAGATCAAAGAACACACCTGCTAAAGTATTAGGTAGAGAAATAAACCCTAAAGACTATAATGCTTATATTGCTACGTTAACTGAACCTAAGACGGATAGAATAGCTAAAACCACAGCAGGATTAATGCTGGAAAAACTTCAACAGAAATTAGGTCAAATAGCGTACTTACAAGAAGCAAAGAAAGATGCTCAGATACCAGATTTTGCTCAAGGGACAGCACCAGAAAAACAGCCTCAGTTTGATGATATAGGTGAGAAGATGTCCGAATATGCTGTAGGAGGTTATTATCCAGGAGGTGGGGCAGTTGATCCTTATACAGGTCTTCCTATAGATCCATCAGATCAATATCCTGGAGGTAAAACTACTTTAGGTAGAATAACTCCCACAGGTCTTGCTAATAATTTTAATTATCCCGGTGGTGTGCAAAAACTTATTAAAGATTGGCAAGCAGCCGGTGTTGATTTGACTAATCTTAATTCAAGAGACGCTCAAGGAGCAATGTATGATTGGGCTCTTCAAAATAATCCAGGTCTTATAAGAGGTATGTGGAGCAAATATGGCGATACTGCTTTGGGTAAAAAATTATCTGGTAATGGTAAATTCTATGATTTTGAAGATTTACCCGATCAAGCACTAGAAAACTTAAGAGGTCACTATACTGATAATCTATTAGGAGCCAGAGTGTTTTCGCCAACATTACCTAATAATCCTATGAAAAGAGCAACACCTCCAGGACTTGCTCCGGTAAGACCAACACCCAATGTTCAGTTACCTCCTAATATGCAACCAAGTCAACCTGGTCAACCCATACAGACTAATCCTACTTTACCTTATCAAATTAAAGGTAAGTTAACAGATAGTCAGTTATCTCATCTGGGTTATTTAGGACTTCAAGCTTTCAATATTAACCGCTATTATCCTAAAAGAGATCAAATCTCTTTACCAGAAGTAAGGCTAGATCAAATAAATGAACAACCTTATATTAACTCTATAAATAATCAAGCATATGAAGCCCGTGAGTTGGCATCTCTTAACCCCAGAACTGCAGGTTTGGTTGGCAGTAACGTTTATGGTACTGCTTTGGATCAAATTAGTCAAGTCCGTGGTAATATCAATAATCAGAATGTGCAAATTGGTAATCAACAGAATCTTACGAACTTACAGCAAAGAACCAATCAAGTAATGTATAATAATCAAGCGGACGCCAATTATTATAATCAAGTTCAAGCAACTAATCAAAACTTTGATAATGAACGTAGATTTGCATCTAACCAATTTATGAGCACATTAAATGGTTATCAATCTCAAGCAGATCAATTAGCATGGGGTCTTGCAGCAGTTAATAAATATGGAATGCGTAAAGTAGTTGATCCTAAGACAGGTCAAACATATAATCTACCCACGCCTCTCTATGAAGCAACTGGTAGAGGTATTAATTATAATGCCGATGTTGCTAATATCTGGATGGCTAATGGTGCTAATAGAATTAATACGCCTCAAGAATTAGCAGCAACATATCAGCATTTTAGGCAATCTGGTATACCTGATCTAGAGGCTCAACGTCTTGTTAGTGCTTTAATTAGAGCAAGAGGTACTCAAGTTCAAGGTCAAGGACCATTTTATACTAATAATCCTTATGGACCTCTACAATAATATTAAAAATTAATTGGTAAATATACAAAATTATTGTATATTATATTATAGATTTATTAAATCTAGTAAATTAATGGAAAATAAAATAATAGACTTAATGAGGCAAGTTCAAAAAAGAAATATGCCTTCAGAAGATAAAGAAAAATGGCCAAAGCAAGCTGCTGGTTACTTATACAGACCGGAAACTAAATATCACTGTGATGAGTGTGTCTTTTCTAAAGAGAAATCTACTAAATGTGCGTTATTTGGATCTTCTGAAAATATAAGTCCTATAGGTGGTTGTAATTTATTTATACATAAAAGTCCTGAATCCGAATTGGCTAAATCATTACCTTACTTTGGTTTAGTTACTAAACTAGAAGCTGGATATACAGAGAATAAAGAAGGCTTTACCTGTGGTAGATGTGAGTACTTTTCATCTAAAATTCAATCTTGCAAAAGAGTAAGAAATGATTTTGATGGAGATACTCCTGGAATAATTGATCAACATGCATGTTGTAATCGGTGGGATAAAGATAAAGAAAGAGGAGAGATGACAGATAAACAATTAGAAAAACTTTTTGAAAATAAATAATGGCCGGATATCAAACTCCATATGATGCTCAATCATACGTAACTAATCCGTATCAGTTACCTACTCAACAAATCATAGGAGCAGTTCAAACGCGTAACCAATATTGGGAAGGAGCTGCATCTAATCTTAGAAATGCATATCAAAACTACTTAGGCTTAGATTTAAGTAGAGCTGATAATCATGAACGCCTTAATCAACTTATGCAAGGGGTTAATGAAAATCTTCAAAGAGTAGTTAAAACAGATTTATCATTAGGTGAAAATTATGGCGAGGCCATGAAGGTATTTGATCCCATTACTCATGATGATAATATAATGGGTGATAATGCTATTACAAGACATTATAAACAAGAATTTGCCACAGCTCAATCTTATAGAACTAAAGATAATGGAAAAGAATATAGTGAAACTAACGTTAGAGATCTTAGTAACCATCTCCAAGATTTTGTTAATGATTCTTCTGCTGCTAACTGGCGTTCTCATTATTCTACACGTGCTTTTTATACTCCATATACTGACGTTGCTGCTGAGATAAGAACACTAGAGAGGAGTTTTAAACCTGACACAATGTCACTTACTACTCCTATGTATTTAGACGCTAATGGAAAACCAACGGATAGGGGCGGTAATCCAAGTGGTTACATGTTAAATAAGACGGATAAATCTATAATAGCATCTCAATATAGAGCATATATGGATGCTCACCTATCAGATAAAGCTAAAAATCAGTTAGCCATAGATGGTAGAGTGAGATATCATGATAATCCTAACGCACTTATATCAGATTATGCTAATCATAATCAAGAAAGAATAGACGCTTATAATTCTAGGCTTAGAGAATTACAGGGAGCTTTAAATGGAGCAACTGATGCTCAGAAAGAAGATATTAATACGCAAATTAATAATTATAAAGGACTCTTAGATGACGCCACTAGAGAAAATACTAAAATAAAAGCCGGTGATTATTCTAATATTCTTCCATATAAGAATCAAATAGCTGCTAGTATCTACTCAAGTAACTATATGGATTATTTAAGTAAAGCCTCGGCTCAAAAAAATATTGATATAAAGTATACTCCGGATCAAGTTTGGAAAACAATGTATCAAGAAGCTAATGAGAATAATCGTTTTAATATAGCTTCTGATTTAAAATGGAAAATTGCTAATTTAAATAATGATACTAAACTTCAGATAGCTGGACTTAAAGGATTGAATGGTCAACCTCTTTTAGGCATACCTGGATATAAAACGGCTGATAATTTTAACGATGAAGAATTTGGAGTAAGTAAATATAATGAACTAAGATCTTCTAGTGAAAAAGATTGGCAAGGAGCTGTTGATAATTTAAATAAACAAATAAAAGATGCTAGAGGAGTAGATGTAACAGATACGTCCATACCTAAAGAGACAAGGGATGCTGCAACGCAAGCGTTTTGGGCAGATCCTAGAAGTAAAGCAGCATTAGATCAATACAAACAATCAGCAGCTAAGAAATCAGCCGAGGATCAAATGTTTGCAGGTATTGATAATTACGTTAATGGACAACTTGCTCAAAAATATCCAGAGATATATAAAGGGAGAGAAAATATTATCAATAATATTAAAAGCGGAGGATCTTTAAGTTTACGAGAATTTAATCAAACAGGGGATATATATTCAGGTATATCTCCAACAAAGTTTAATTTTAACTTAACTGCTGATGATATAAAAAGAATATTAAATGGTACTCATCCCACTATGAGTCTTGGAACTGAAAAAACAATTAGAGATGTTTCAGGAACGCCAACAACCGTTGAATCTCAAGTAATAAGATATCAAGGAAAAAACTATGATTTCTCTAGTCAAACATTACAGGGAGCTTTAAATGATATATCTAAAGTAACTGGAGATTTCGAATCTAAAAGAGCAGATATTCTAAAACAAAATATAACTAGAATAGCTGGTATTGAAAACTTATTTCAAAATGATAAAAATCCTTATTACAATGCAGCCCATCAAATTACATTAAGAGCAATTGCTGGTAGTGATTATGTAGTTAAACCTGAGGATGTGTTATTAAGTGCAAAAGATGCAAGTGGAGGAATTTATTTTAAAGTTCAAGGAGATGCTCATGTAAATATTGATAAAATTAAAGATAGAGTTAAAGCAGAGGGAGGGAGATATATAAAAGCAGATGACACTTTCTTTTTACCTGGAGATAAATATGGCCAATTAACACAAGCACAATCTTTTCAGGACGTTAAATTATCTCCTATCAAAAGACTAGTAGACTTTAGATCTACCGCTACTCCTAATGATATATTTGATACAGCACCAGCACAATGGGGTAATAGAAATTTTCAATTTAAAGTTAATATACAAAATGGACATCCATCTTATACAATAGTAGATCCTTATTCTGGAGCGATGTTTGGGTCTGATATGAATGGAGCTCCTTTTAACACCTTAGAATCTGCCGCTCAAATTGCAACAACCCTTGGTAATTTAAGTCAGCAAGACTTTTTAAATTTGATTAGAACAACTGGTGGCGTACCAGATTATAAAACTAAGTAATGTCTACATCTGATATTTTTACTGGATTTAACGATACAGATATTCTTGCTATGCAAAAAGATACGCAAGCAAGACTTAATAATTTCTTTGGAGATCAGTCTAGTCAATTTACTAATCCTAATGATATAGAGCAACCTCATGCTCCTAAAGGTTTATATGGAACAGTATCTCCTGGAGAAAACATAAATCTAGATAAAACATCTCCTGAATATAATAATGCTTTTTATAGTTCATTAGTTCAAAAAGCAGCTAATCAGTATCCTGATAGTTTTAAAAAACTACCTGATATTTTATTACCTCAATCACAAACGGAGCGTTATACTAATCAAAACTTTGGATTTGATGTAACCAGAGATAATGAAGACTTTTATAATCAGCATCAAAATGCTGCTTGGGAATTTTTTGGAAAATCCATATTTGCTCGCCTTCCTTTACTTACTATTTCTAAATTAGGCACAGGTGTTGGTTATTTACTTGGTCTTGCTAATCCTGTAAATTGGTTTGAAAAGAACACTATAAGTGCAGCAGGGGATAATATGTTTGCTAAGTTCTTTGAAGGAATGGAAGATAAAATAAAAAATCAATGGCTTCCAGTTTATCAAAGTGCTGCTGCAAGAGATATGGGATTTTTTGAACGTGCTATTAAAGATCAAACGTTTTGGTCTGGAGATGTAATAGATGCTGCTGCTTTTATGGCAAGTGCTTTTATTCCTGGTGCTGCTATTTCTAAACTTTCATTAGGTGCAAAGATCGCAAGTGGACTTGGTATGGGAGATGCAATAGGAGCATCTGGAGAATATTTAGCCAACGGAGCTGGAAAATTAGCTAGTAAATTTGATATTGGATTTACTACAGCTCTTAATACAGCTTCAGAATCTATGTTTGAAGCAAAGCAGGTAAGAGATGATGTGTATAATAAACTAATGGCAACTGGTAAATATACAGATCAAGAGGCTCAAAATATAGCAGGAGACCGTGCTCGTAACTCTTTTTTATCTAACTTAGCTGCGCTTTCCTTATCTAATCTCTGGGAATCCAATCTTATATTTAAAGCTTTAGGTAAAAAAGGAGTTGAAGAAGGAGCTGTTAAACTTGGCCAAAGTTCTTTACTAGAAGAATATACTATTCCAAAAACTAGCAAATTAGGATTCTATGGAAAGAAAGCTTTGACTGGCATTGGAGTGGAAGGCTTCTATGAAGAAAATATTCAACAAGCTATTCAACAGTATAACGAAAATGGTAAGAATAAAGGTGATAATCCTTTCACTTATGCAGGTGGAGTATTAGGTCAAATGTGGCACCAGACTCTTAACGCTCTTCAAGGTAAGGATAGAGATACTGCTATGAATATAGGTGTAGGAGCTCTAATAGGTGGCTTATTTGGAACATCTATGGAAGCAATAGGTAAGGAGTATACCAAAGAACAAAGCCACGGTAAAGAAGCTCTAAATGCACTAAATCAAGTCCGTAATAATTGGTTAAAGATTCAAGATATATATTCTATTGGTGAAGATGGAAAACTAAAAACAGATTATCAAAAAGCGGCAGCCGTTTTACTTACTCAATCAGCTAATACGGATAAGATGAAGGCTGCTCAATCTATCCAAGATCTTATCACTAGAAACGTTCTTCAAAAGCAACTATTTGCATCATTAGTTCAATCTCATATAAATAACGGATCTTATGATAAACTCATAAGTCAGTTGGATAACATGAGAAATTGGAAAACCGAAGACTTGGCAAGACTTGGATTTGATCCAGACAGTAAAGAAGGAGTTGGTAGCCAAATTGAGGAGTATAAGAATTACGCTAATAATATTAAGTCATTAAGTAGAATTATAGATAAGCTTAAGTTATCAGGTAATGATCCTATAGTTAATCAATTTAGAAAGAATGAACTCTTTAGTTTAGGAGCAACATCTCAAGCTTTAATTGATGAACATAATAAATTAAAGAATGAAATAAGAGATGTAAGTAATAGAATAGGTAATAGTGATGTTACTGATTCATTTGTTCATGAAGCAAATGTTGCTAAATTAAGAATTGAAGCTCAAAAAGCGGCAGTTGAAAATAGTTCAGAACTTAATAAGTCCAATGCTATTAAAAAGCTAGATGATTATTCAAGAGAATATAATAAACTAGTAAAGGATAACGAAGATACTGTTAAAGAACTAAAACAGGATAAAGATGGTTATTTTTACTACAAAGATGAGAATAAAAATAAACACCCTCTAGCTTCTGAATTACATGATTTGACTATTAAAGATGCTCAGTTAAGTAACACCATAGAAGATGTAAGAGATGAATATAACCGTCACTTGAATAATTCTACTTATACTAAAGAGAAGTTTGATAAGCAAGCGGAAGCCTTTGAAGAACAAATTAAAGAAATTCAAAAACAAGAAGAGGAAAAACAGAAAGAAGAAAAGAAAGAAGAACAAAAAACTAAAGAAAATAAACCTTTAGAAAATACACAAAAAGAACCTGAGTTAACAGAGAAACAAAAAATAGCCAAATCTCTTCTAGACAAAAGAAATGAAGATCTTAAGAAAGCTAAGACTAATGAAGAACGTAGTAAAATAAGTCAAAAATACTTAGATGATGTACACGCTTTAAATCAGGAAGAAAAGGTTGAATCTAAAAGTCCTGAGTTACAAGATAAGCGGTTTGATGAACTTAGAACTATAATAGATATTCATGGAAAGACTATTAAAATGGATGAGTTTACTAAATTATCTAAACTCATTAACGATGAATCTAGGGCAGGTAATATAGACGAGCTTCATGAGATGGAGTTATTAAACCAGTTAAATACTAAAAAGATAACTGGTACTATATTTGATAATAATGAAAAAGATATAGAAGATGAAAATTCTGATAAGGTAGAGGATGATACAGATATAGTAGAAGAACACTATGCTACTCATGTACCTAAAGAAGAGGAATTAAGCGAGGACGATATAGAAGAAAGTACTGAAAAAACTCCTGATGAAAATCCTGAAGTAGGTGATGTATCTAAAGACTTTAATCCTGAGACTAACGAAATACCAGATGAAAATTTGGATGGAGAATCATTTTCTTATATAGCTTATGAAAGTTCTAATAAAACAGTTACACAGGAAGAATTAACTGATGAGAATGGACACTATAATCGGCAGCTAGATGAAGATCCTTATAAGCAATTCAAGCAAGGTTATCTTAGACGCTTAACACAAGACGGTATTCCAAATGAAGGTATTCATGCTAAGATTATTAAAGATAACGCAGATTTACCTCATTCTGAAGAAACAAAAGCCTATTTAGAATCAGGAAATCCTTATGGATCAGTTCTTGTTATTACGGATATGGATCGTAATACGCTTTATTTTAGTCCTTTATATGAATCTTCTGCAGAACCCAAAGAAGGATGGAAACCTCTTGTCTATTCATTTAATAGTATAAAATGGAAAGAAGGAGAGGCTTTACGTGCCATTATAGGAGAAAATCGTACTGGAAAATCTTATGATGATTTCATTGCACAATATGAACTAGAGCAACAGCAGCAAAGTTTAGCTAGACAGCTAACGGACCAAGGTAAAGAGGTATACGTTGATATTAAAGCAGTTACTCCAGGTGTATCTAACAAATCAAAAGATCCTATTAAGACCAGTGATGTTATTCCTAGTAATTTAAATAGTCGCTTATTCATACCTCCTTCGCCATTAGAAAGATTTGATCCTGAAAACCCTCTTAAGAATAAATATGTTCTAGTAGGTAATAAGGCTTTATTAAATGGTGGCCTATATGCACAAGTAATAGATAATCATGAGAATGCCACTTCTTATATTAGATTAATACCTAATAGGATTACAGATATCCCGGATATATATCAAGATGTTATTAAACTATTAAGTAATCAGTACGATGACGAAAATGATGCTAATGTAGTAAAAGATTACTTAGAACAATTACTTTTCTTAGGTACATCTAAACGTCCTGGCATTATAATTAGAGAGTTAGATAATGGAAAATTCATATTAAGGATAATTCAAAATAATCTAATATTAGAGCCCGAAGTTGCCCAGACTTTTATTGATAATCAGCGATTAAATATAGTAAGACTTAATATAGAAAACAATACTTTTGATAGGCTTACTTTAACAAAAGATAATAAAATAGGATATATTACAGATGATGATTATAAAAAATTTATATTTGAAAATTCTACTACAAGAGATATACCTATTATAACTTCAGAGGGTAATCGTTATATTGGACTTAATAGTTATGCTATATTTGATTTTTTAGATTCTACAGAATCCATGAAGAGAAACCTTTCTAGAAAAGAAGGTACGCCTCCTGGAGAGAGAATCATGCAGTTTAATAAAAATGAAATACCTGTATTTAGACATGCTAAGAACTCTGAAGATAGGCAAAGCTTAAACTCTGGTAAAAATGATGTACCATTAGATGAGCAAGGTATTCAGGAGGCCAAAACTTTAGGAGAGAAACTTAAGAAATTTAACATCAAGAAAATTATAAGTTCTCCTATTGAGCGTGCAAGGCAAACTGCAAGACTTGTAGCAGACGTTCTTGGTATCGCTAAAGGACCTAGTGAATATACTAAAAATGAACTTAACACTAATAAATTACTAGAAACTTGGAATATTGGAAAGTTTACTAGTAAACCTAATTCATCTTTTGATGAGGAATATTTTGTTACTCATCCAGATGCTACAGAAAAATACGGTATTAAGCTAGGAGAAACTTTTAGAGCATTTTTAAATAGGGCATTAAAAGCTTATAAAGAATTCTCTGAAAATCCTGACATTGAAAATACAGCTATTATTACTCACTCAAGAGTAATAAGAGTTTGGGATGCGTATAAAGAAAATGGTGAAAATGCATTTAAAGGAGACAGTGATGAATTAGACGAAAGGTTTGTGGAACGATATCTTAATCTTCCAGGTAACTTTGGATTTACATCACTTATAAGAAAAGAAGTTCAACAGGAAAATAAAACATTAACTAAAGAACCTCTTAAAAAAATCAGTAAAGAGGGTAGAAAAGGATATGAATCTCTTGAAGCTAAAATAGATACTAGAGAAAATAGAGGCCCTTTACAACAATCTGAAATAGATAAGGTTAATAAAACCTTTGGCGAGGAAGTTGCTAAAAGAGTTAATGATATAATTAATTCAGATGCTAGAGCTACTTGGACAACTGCTGGAATTTCTTTATATAGAGATGCTAGAGAAGGAGATGCTTACCATGAGCAATGGCATCATTTCTCTCAATTATTTCTTACTGAAAAAGAAAAAAGGTCTTTATATGATGAAGCAAGAAAAAAAGATATTAATTTTGTAGATAGGGATGGTAACAAGCTAAATACTAAAACAGCTTCTGATTTTCAGTTAGAAGAATTTATAGCAGATGATTTTAGAGATTATTCTGAATCAGATGGTAAATCTAGATTAGTTGATAGACCTTATCGTAATAATATATTCAGACGTATTTTAGATTTTATTAAAAAGTTCTTCTTTGGTGATATTAATGTTGCCAAATTATATGACGATCTTTATAAAGGTAATTTAAGTCATTATACTCCTTCTATTAATAATGCCATGTGGGGAAAACTTAATTCTAAAGCATTAAATCAAAAAGGAGAAGAAATTGTAAATAATCAAAAAGCAGCTTATTATCGAGGTGTGGTTGATTACTTTTTAGGTAATGAATTAATTATAGCTAAAAGACCAATAGGTGAATTCAGAACTAATAAGAAACTTCAGGAAATAGTTTATAAAAATATTTATGAAGAAATAGCTGAGAAGTATTATAATCCTTTATTTGAAAAGGGAGAGCAGGGAGAAGAAATCAATGAAGAATTAGCTGACGATCTTTATCGTATTCTCACTAATTGGGAAGATTTTGTACAATATCACAGAAAAGAATCTAAATTATTTACTCGACTACCAGGAGAAATAGCTATTGATGTTCCAAAGAATGAAGAGGATTTAACTGAGAATACTGAAGAAGGTCAAGAAAATTATGAGATTAATGAATTCGATCAAGAGATGAATGATGAATCTCCTGAGGAATATGAGGCTATATTTAGCGATAAAATATATGATCGTTCTGGTAATGAGCAATCTTCTATAAAAGCGGCATCCATTGAAACTAGAAGTTTAATAAGAATGCTTCCAGAAGTTGAATTTAAAGACGGTAAGTTTACTATAGCGCTAGATGGAAATGGCTTTCCAAAACTTTGTGATTATGCAAAGACTTGGAATAATCTCGCACTTCAATTATCTAATATGTCTTCCTATGAAGAGATGTATAATAGTTTAACTGATCCTGAGGTTCAAGCTAAAATTCCAGAAGCTACTATTTTACTACAGCATTTACCGAGCCCAAATATTGAGCATTCAGAATCTGATATTAATGCTATTATTGCTTTTAGAACAGATTTTAATAGAGCTTATATTGGAATATACTCAGGTAAAATAGTACCTCAAGAGAATGGTACAAATCTCTTTTACTTTAATGAAGAGACTAAAAGAAATAGAGACCAGGTATCTAGACTTTGGACTAATAATTTTGTTGGAAGATTAACCACGGACCCTGATGTAGTTAACGAGAATATTCTAGCTGATCCTGAAACTGGTAAATATTATTTAAATCCTAATAAAGTTTTAACTTATAATATGGCCACTCCTCAGGGAAGGGATGCCTTTTTAAAACTAGTAGGATTTTCTTTTTCAGAACAAACTAAAAAACAGCCATTTTATAGAAACGAATTATCTCAATATCTAAAGAACATTCAAGATAATATTAATATAAGACATCAGTATGGTCAGAGAATTTTTAATCCAATTTTTGATCTAAAAAGTGATATGTATGGTAATGGAGTTTTCTTAGCCCCCGGACTACAAGGAACTTTCAATGGTTTACTATTCTTAGAAGCTAAGTTCTCTACTGAAGCTCCTTCACTCTCTTATCAGACTTCTGAAGGAGAAATGATTTATGGTCTTAGCTTGAATCATACTTTATCTATTGTAAGCAATAAAATTAATCGAGCTAGATCCTATAGAGATATAATTAATGATCCTACTACACAATATTTAGATTTCACTAATAACCCTTATGTAAAAGGATCTATATTTTTAGAATATTTATTTGATCCAAAAACTGGAGAAAAACGTGATAATAATATTATAGTAGGTAACTATAACGGTTTAAAAGGAGAAGATAAGAATGGAAACACAGTTGGCTACTCTACTACTAATTTAAACGTACGTCAGAAAGCTATATTTGATCTTAATTCTTTACTATCAAGAGGTGCAGTTGAAGTAATGAGAACGGAGAGTTCTAAGAGTGCTTATTTTATTAAACTTGAAAAATACAAAGGAAAAGATAAGTTAGATCCATCTAAAGCTTATTTGCCAGTAGGTATAAGTGAATTTACCGCAAGTTTTGGTAGCCCTACATTTGGACATATAATGATAGATAATTATCTTACAGATGAGCTTAATAGGATGAAGACTGCGGACGATGTAGATATTTATAAGAAAAATCCTCAACTATTAAAAGAAGCTAAAGGATTTAATTTATTTAGAGATATACTTAGATTAGATATTAAAGATACAGAAAAACTAAAGAATACTTTAAAATCTGATCTTGAAAAATTCTCTCCTAAAGAAGTTATTCAAAGGAATAGAAATGATATAGAGAAAGCAATTGAATTTTATTTTACTGATCAACTTGCTAAGTTTAAAAAACTTCTTTTAGAAGAAAACATAACACATGCTGATTTAGGTACAAACATAACTGGTAAAGCGTTTGATCAGAAAATAAGAGCTTTTTTAGCTAATGACTTTATTTTAAATGTTGAGTATACTAAACTTTTTAATGGAGATACTATTTATCAGGTTGACTACAAAGATTACTTTAAACGTTCCAAGGGTGATATCTCTACTGGTAAAACTCCTATAACAGATGAGTTATTTGCTCGTCATATGCAGAAAAGTGAAAATAATACATTTGCAGGTTTCATGGGATCTTTAGTTCAGAATAACTATAAGACAACTCGCACTGTAAATTTTGCAGATGATGAACGTGCTTCTAAGTATTTGGAAATTTATAAGAAAGATCTGAAAGCAGTTAATCCTTCTTTAAGTCAAAACGACCTTAATAAGTTTTTAGATAAATACGGTAAATTAAATATAGGTGATGGCCAGGGTTGGATTACATTAGATTTTTATCGTCAATTCTTAAAGTCTATTAATAACTGGAGTGATGATCAAGAAAGAATGTATAAAGTTGAACTGGCTAAATGGCGGTTAGCACATGCTGATTTTAATTCTAATTATTCCAACGAACAAAAAGAACTAGATAGAGAATTCTTACAAAAGAATAAAGATACTTATTCTTATTTTCCACCACTTAAGATTCAATATAACGGTCCTATTCAAGCTACTGGAACTGCAGCAATGGTGATGGATAAATTCTCTGTGGCTCCTCTTATTCCTTCTATTATTCAAAATACTCCTCTTGAACAAGTTCATAACGAAATGATTAAGCATGGAGTAGGATATGCTAAATTCCTATCTGGTACTAAGAAATATAAAGCCCCTGCCTATAGTCTTTATAACGAAGATGGATTTTCTGGAGTAGATCTCAGTAAAGCAGACCTGTCCACCCATTTTTTAGACTATCTTAAAGAGCAAATTAATACAAGTCCTAAAATTAAAGAGGAGTCTATCTTTGGATCTCAAGTACGTAAGTTAATTGAAGCTAATATTTTCTCAAATGGAGAAGCTTCTGAACAAGATACAGAAAGACATGAACGTTATAAAAGCTATATACGTGGTATAGTTAATTTAGGTAAAGATGCTCTATACAAGGAACTATCCTTAAAAGAAGAGGGTGGTAAACTCTTTATAGAAAACATGCCCAAGTTTATTTCTACTATTCAAGCCCAAGCAGATTTAAGAGATCTTAACGATAATATCAAAGATTATATCCAATATGATGAGTCTACTAAAAAGATGATGTTTCCACTCGAAGCATCTCTTAATAGAAGAGCCATACAAGATCTTATAATGGGTGTTATTGATAGAAAATTGAGGATTCAAAAGTTGAGTGGTGACCAACTTATCCAAATATCTAGTTCTGGATTTCAATCCAATGACTTTAAGTATCGTAATGCTACTGAGGATGAAATTAAAAAGTATGGTACAAATGGTCTTAAATTTTACCATATGGAATATGACGAGAATGGAAAGCCACTTAGAACTAGTAAAGCTCAAGTTAAAGTGGCATTAATTGGTGGATTTGAAAAACTCTTGTTTAAACAGCATCCAGACGGTGAAAATATTGGAACATTAGAAAGACTTAATGAAGCATTAAAAAATGATAAATGGAGAAATAATAATGCTAAAAAAATTTCTTTAATAGGATATCGTATACCTACTCAAGGACATAACTCTATTGAGAACTTAGAAGTGGCTGAATTTTTACCTCCTCATGCAGGATCTGTGGCTATTGTACCAGCAGAAATCGTAGCTAAAGCAGGTTCTGACTTTGATATTGACAAACTCTCTATATTCAGACCATCACTAGATGATCAAGGTAACTTAATTACTGATAATAGTAAAGAAGGTTATGCCAATAAGATTATAGATTTATTTTCAGAGATCTTATCAGATCCTAAAACCTTTGAAAAATTAATTCGTCCCAATGATACGGATTTAATTAAAGGAGAAGTTAATCAAATTGCAGTTGATATTGGTAAACGTAGACAAGGAGATATTGATGATCCACGGCCTTACAGTGGAACACAAATTTATCGTTACCAAAGTAATCTTAGAAAATTTGAAACATTACTTTCTGCTAAGAAACTTCTTGCTATATTTGCGGTTAATAATACCTTTACTACACTTATGCAGCAAGCAGGAGTTACAATGAATAATCATTACCAATTAACCAACTCCCCTGTTATTAGAAATGTAAGACTTATGCTTTTATCTCCCAAGGAAAGAGATAAAGTAATGAAAAATGGTAGAATTAATTTAGGTGATAAATATTCAGTCGATGGCACACTTAAGCAAGACTATCTTAATCAGTTAATTAACGCTACAGTTGACGCTGCTTCAGATGACTTCTTCGGATACGTAAATGCATCCTTTGAAAATGTAAATGTTTTATGTCATCTTATTAATCAAGGAGTACCATTTGATAGAGCAATGCGATTCTTAAATCAACCTGCATTACTTCGTTATTATTCAGATTTACGTAAGAAAGGAGTTTTTGAATCTAAGACGGACATTCAAGCAAGAATTTTGGGTCAATTAACGGATCAAAACTTTTATTATACAAATGAGCAAGGACATTTAAAACTAGATTATAAAGAATTTAATAACGCGGTTAATAGGGTTCTAAATGGTAAAGATATTGATAAATTTTATTTAAGTAAAGATATACTTAAAAGAACTACAGTTAAGCAAAGTAAGGTTGATGAATTTCTAAGTGAACAAAGAAATAAAAGTTATAATGCGATAGTGTTTGCTTATTTTATTTCCCTTCAAGAGCAAGCACAACTTTTTAGAAATTTTCAAACTTTACTTAACTTTGATACAACTAAAATAAGTAGTCCAATATCTGTATGGCAAGCATTTGACGCTATTAGTAATCTAGGAAGAAATAGGATGTTCAATATAGAAGAGTTTGGTAAAATGCTTGATAAGAGTGTAATAGCCCCTTTTGAAAATAGAAAATTAATAGCCACTATTGGTGCTCAACTTATGCCTGTAGCATTTAATCCTAGATTTACTCAACAAATAATTCCATTTATCAATGGTCAAGTTCAATTTAAGAATAGAACTATCCAACGTAAGACAATAGGAAATATCGAAAATCAATGGATTGAGTATGCAGTAAAAAGCATGGCAAAAATTGGAGATACTGCTTTGCAACGTTATGGTAAATATTTAACAGAAGGAAAGAATAATGTTGCTAGAAGATTTAATGAATTAATAAGTAAATATCCTGGACTTAAGACTGATTACTCACTAGTAAATAGAATTAGACCTAATTTTTCTAATAAAGCGCAAGTTAAAAAATCTAATATTGAAATTTATAGGTTGTTTGAAAATACTACAGACGATCAAAATAGATATATTGCTGAGTTTAGAGAGTTGATTAATTTAGACAATTCTAGAAAATATACTCCAATGGAGGCTGACGAAATACGTAAGTTCTTCACTGACATGGCTATTCTAGGATTTGTTCAGTCTGGATTTTCTAAAAGTAATATAAGCTATCAAGAACTCGTACCTTATGAGGTTTTAGCAGACATATTTAAAACTGCTATTAAGAACCTGATGAAATACGTAGGTAATGATCCTGAATTAATGAAAGATTATTCTAAAGAATTTATAGCCCAATTCAATAACTTAAATGGATCTACTAATATCCAATCTTGGAGAGGTCGTGATTATTACTTATCTCCTAAAATTTCAGAAGAAATAGCCAAGAAGACTGGAAAGATTAATATTATCAAGCATCAAATTCAAACTAAATCGGAGCCAGCTCCTTATGAAAATGTAGTAAGAAAAGAAACCAAAGAAACAAAACAAGTCTCTATACCTTTTCAGCTTGATAATATTAAAAAGATATTGGAAGGTAAGAAAACTACAACGACTAGAAATGAAGCTGCCGCTAGATCTATTGGATTAAACCCAGGAGAGACTGGTATAATGAAACTAGGAGATACTCCTTTTAATGTTCATTATCGTGGGATGCTTAATATTACAGAAGCAGGTGGGCAAAAAGCAATCTTACAATCAGAAGGTGTTAACTCTGTAAATGACTTTAAATTTCAACAAACTAAAGATTGGTTTAATGGTAAAGGAAAATTAGCAGTTTATGATATAAGTCCAGTAGCTCCCAGTAACCCCCAGATAGAACAGAAACAGTTACTTGAAACTCCTATTAAGACAGAAAGGCAATATTGGCCAGGAGAAGAAGTAGGAGAAAATGAATCAGAATTTAAACAAGCTTTAGGTAAAGCGGAGTTTAAATTAATGATGGATCAATTATCTAATTATGAACCAGAATTCTATGATGCTCCATTAGATACTAAACCTGATAATTTACATGAAGAAAGTGTAACAACAAGACTAACTCCAGAAAACTTTGAAAACTTCTGGAAATTATATCAAAAGTTTGGAGATAGTTTATTAAGTGAATATGAAACTCTGGAAGATTTAATAAAAGACTTAAAGAGTATAACTAATGATAAGTTTGATTTAATATATCCAACTATTACTAAAGCATTAGAAGCTTATCAAAATGATGAAGTACCTGAAGAAAACTTAGAAGAAGTTGAAAGAGTTCTTTCAGAATATGGATTATTAAGGTATAAAAATATAGATGAATTTAATCCAAATCAATTAAAACTCTTTACAGACGAAGAATATGAACAAATGTTAAAAAATTGTAAGTAATGAACCAATGTCCAAATTTTAATGATTATCGTTGGAAATATTTAGTAAAAACTAGAGGTGAGCTAGAGGCTTATAAGTATTGGCATCAACATAATGGAAGTTTAGCAAGTGTTGAATTAAGTGTAGATGAGCTTTTAGAAGCAGCTAAAGAACATAGAAATGAGCTTTCATTTCCTATGTATGAGAAAGCTTTTGATATGAACCCTGCTCAATTTTTAAAAGAAATGTCTGAGCAGTTACATTCTTCTCCATCTGAAGCAGAAGGTGCTAGAAGAGTATTAGGACCTAATCTCTCTAAAATTGCAATAGAATTATATCCTACTAAAGATAGTGATATATATAAACAAGCTTTAGAACAGTCTGATTATAACCTTCCTATAAACTACACATTAAAAATAGTAAATGCTTTAAGAAATGATAAAATAGCAAATTTCTATAAAAGATTCTTTAACTCAGATAGAGATAAGTTTTATAAAGAATTGAGTGCATTTTCTCCCAAACAACAAATAGACTATCTAAAACAATGGGTAGATAAAAACCATCCCAAAAGTTTGGATGACATGATCACAGGGCTCCTTGCTGATTTGAGTTATACTGTGGAGATTGATGAAGCTAAAGATAAATCAAGAGAGGATTATAATAGGACTCTAGTTGCATTAAGAGCTAGTAGTGGAGATACTACTGAGACTAATATGGACAACTATGCTCAGTACTACTCCGGTCTAACAGTTCCTGGAGGTACCAACTATAGAGAGAATGAGATAAGAACTCCCAATATTACTCCGTCTATAAAAGGTCATGCACAATTTGCCACGGCTCAAGGAATTGGATGGTTTCGATCCGATGACAAAATTGCTGAGAGAGGTATAGCCAATGGATTCAAAAATCTAAGAATGCAAGATATTGGAAACGGAGAATTCTCCATTTATGATTCTGAGCAAGGAGTAGATGTAAGAGTATTTAGCAGTAAGAAAGAAGCAGAGGATTTTTTATACCCCGAGAAGAAAACAAGAAGAATACTAGAAGTACAGTCTGATCTATTTCAGAAGGGTAGGGACAACCCTATGTTGGTTGGTAAGGGAGAACAAAGCAATGAGGACATATATAATGAAATATTCGAGGATGCGGGTAGGAGAATAGATGACAGATTAGTCTCTGAACAGAATAGAGCCAACAATTTTCTACAGCTTCTTAATAAGGAAAATAACTGGGTAACCTTCTTTGTAAAGTCTATTATACAGGATAGTACAAGGAAAGGATACGAAGAAGTATTGTTTCCAAGTGGAAATACTGCTAATAAAATAGAAGGACAAGAAACTCTGGAGCAATTTATAAAGCAAAAGAAAGAAAATATAGAAAGAGTAGAAGAATTATTACAAGGTGGAGATGCAGAATGGGAGAAAAGTGTTAGAACAGGTCAATATTTTGTAAAAGGTACAGGTATTGAAAAAAGAGGAGAAAAATATTACTCTTTTTATGGCAATGAAGAGTTTGAAATTTCAAAAGAAACTTATGAGAGAGATATAAAAGAGGCAAGAAAAGATCATGATAATGCACAAGCACAATATAAAAGAGAAATAGAACAATATAGGAAAGAAATAAAGGATGCTATTGAAGGTAGAAATAAATTCGCAGCAATTAATAGTTTCTATGAAAATACTATTCATAATATTCTACAAAAGCAAGGATATAATCCTACAAGGATTAAAGATGAATATGGTAATGAATGGTATAAGGTTAAATTAAATAATGAACTAGCAAATAAAACTATTTATCTTCAAAAGCAAGACTCTAATTATAGACTAGATCCTGCCAATTATAACGTTATAGATAAACAAGAAAAAGAGTTTGCAGCAAATCAATCTCAGTTAGCTAATGAAGACAAAGAACCAGTACTCACTAGTACTAGTAATAACAATCCTACTATATCTTTAGAAGGTACTCGTCAAGATATAATTAATAGACTTTTCTTTGAAGGAGATCAAAATAAATATAAAGAGTTCTTTTTACAGAACCTTTATACTCATAAAAATAACCCTACCACTACTGAGATAGTAAACAATGCATCCAGATTAGCGTTAGTAATGGAGCGTGCTGATTTATTAAATATGGGTAGATTGATTTACAAGTATTTATATAAAAACTCCTCTCTTTCTATTAGAGTGTTAGATCAAATGGATCAACCTGATGCTAAGGCTTATTTTAATAGAGGTCTTAATAATATCACATTTGCTAAAAATACTATGGGCATAAATACTATAGAATTTGAAGCAATGACGGCGCTTCATGAATTACTACATGGACTCACCTTTCAACCTTGGTTTAAACAAAGAAATCAAATCCCTTTAACATCAGAAGAACAAACCTTTAAAAAAGTCGTAGATGGTTATTATAATTACTTTAAGTCTCTAAAAGGTGCAGCTAGAGATTCTCATCCGTTTTCTAATTCAGAAGAGTTTCTAATGGGGGCTTTAATGGATCATAGTTTTAAAAACCACCTAAAGTCTATCTCAGAAAATGAATCAGAAGAAAATCCTTTTATAAGGTTTATGAAAGATCTATTAAGAGGATTTCTTAAGCTCTTTGGTATTAATGCTAATAATAGTATTATAGATAAAATAAACCCGGCTAAATTCGAAGAAAATATGTTTGATGCATTATCAGACTATTTAAAGAATATGGACCGTATAGAGCTTTATAATAACCTTAAAGATGAGGATAATAGAAATTATGGATTAAGCTTTGCAGTAACGGCCGAGGGTGATTATGAATCTGAACGTCAAAAAGCTAAAGGTAGATTCACACAAGAATTAACTGACCAGGTAAAAAAGACTATTGAAAAATCCTTACTCTCTATAAAGTCCTTTGGATCAACTATACGTTCAAGATTTCCAGAATCTCAAGAAGGATTTCAGACTATCTTTAGACAACTTAACAAACTAGAAAACCCCGAGTATAACTTAGATCAAGTTGACTTTTTCTTTGATTTTACATCAGAGATTTCAGCCTTAATGAATATGGCGTCTAATAAGATTAAACGATTATATGAAGATACTTCTATTGCGGACCCGGATTATAAACTAAAAGAGTATGAAAATATTGTCTCTTCCATAAGAAACTTTGACCCTATTATTAAAGACATTCAGGCGGTTAAGATTAAGATGGAACAAGCTGGTATAAAAGAACCCGTGAGTGAAATTAACAACATGATTCTTAAGAGAGAAGAGATAGAAGGTGTTTATAGTATGGGTATCTTTCCTTTGATTACTTCCAAACTCGTAGATATAGTATCTCCAGCATCTAAGAAAGCTATTGATATTGCTAACGAAAATTTAACTAAATTAAACGAAAGTTTGGCGCTCGCCACTAAATTTAATAACAAAAGGAGAATTAAAGAGATTGAAAAAAGAATTAAAAAAGAACAGGACGCAATCACTAAACAATTTACGTTAAACTCAGATCAAGTAGAAAACTGGTTAAGAGGAGAGATGGGAGATTCTAATACTTATTCTACATGGATGCTTGCTGCAATTTCTAATCCTAATCCTATTGTATCCGGACTTCAAAAATACATACGAGATAATATAGGAGAGATTGCCCCTAAGTTACTTGATATGCAAAACAACTTCCAGTCTCAAATTGACAGGTATGGAAAAGAAACTGGAAGAAGTACTAGTAAAATTACGGAGTTTAACTCGCCGCTAATTCAAGTACATAAGGAGATAGACTATGAAAAAGGTAAAGATGAAAATGGTAATTATACATATAAGAATGTATTGAGTTTATTGCATGCTTATAATAACGATCATATAGTTGAATTACAAAAGTTCAAAAAAGGTTTATCAGATTTATTTGAAGAAAAAAGAGTTATTGAAAACGATCCTAATTTAGATCCTGTCAAATTGGCAGAGATTATAGATAAGATTAATAAGCTAAAGGAAGGACGTCGTCAGTTTATTAAAGATTATATGGAGCAGAGATATACTCCTGAAGTTCATGATGCTCTAGATATGTTATATGACGATCTAGGAGGATTTTCTATATGGGATTATATGGGACCTCTTATTGGTAATATTGAAGATGTCGAGACTGCTATAGATCAAGAAGAAGACGATGAAAGATTAGGTACTCTTTATGATCAGTTGGATGATCTTAATTTTCAATTAGCAAGACTGTCTGCACTGTATGAAAAGTCTCCTGATAGTAATGAGTACAAAGTAGCCGAACATCTAAAGAAAAGAAGGGAACTTTTAAGTAAATATAGTACATATCAGTTAACAGAAAAAGGAGCTATCAAGTTTGAAGCAGAAAAAGCTAGAATTCTTCGTAAACATAAATCTGGTGAAATTAGTGATATACGCCTTGAAAGATGGTTCGAAGATAATACTGTTACAGAACTTACAAAAGATTACTGGGAAGAAAAGAAAAGAATATTAAATAGTCTTCATAATCTTCAAACAGCAATGGGTCTTACTAATAATAAGAATGAAGACTTGAAGAAACTCTATGATGGAATGGAAGAAATTGCTAAACCTTATAGAGATAATAATGGTATAATAAATGGTAGAGATATTAGTGAAGATGAAGTGCGAGATGTTAAACGAATAGAAGAAGAAATTGAAGAAATTAAAAGTAATATCGAATCGGCCAATGGATTAACTAAAAATGAGAAAATAAGACTTAGTAATCTTTATAACCAACGTTCTGAGATAATTGAGAAAATTAACTTTACATGGGGAGACACAGAAGAATTGGATGGTGATCTCCAAAAGATTAATGATGAAATAGCTATTATAGAATCTAATAAAAAGAATGTTAGTGGAGAATTAATGAAAGAATATATTAAGTTACTTAAAGAATTAGGTAAACTAGATGAAAGAAAAGACACTAAATATTATCATGATGAAATAGCTGAAAGAACAGAGCAATTAAAGTGGGCGGTTGATATTACTCAGATGCCTGAAAAATTCTTCTTAAGTGGAGCCACCTATCAAAAGAATGGAAACGATTGGATAGAAATAAAAGGAGGTAAAGTAGACGGTAAAGATAAGTCATTTATAGAAAACTTATATAGAACTAGTAAGGCTGAGATTGCTTTAAAGTCATCTGATTGGTGGAAAGAAAATCATATTACTGTTCAGAACTTTAAAGTTGATGAGACATATAACCCCGCTCAACCTGGTAGTTTTTCAGGAGAATGGGTAGAAGAAGAAAGACCTATTTATATTTGGCAACAGACTAGACCTCGTGATAATAAATATATTAATGAAGGTCAACCTTCTATTAAGTATAAAAAAAGAACTATTAAAGATGAATACGTAAACAAGAATTACAAAGAATCCATTAGTGGAGATGTACAACCTAAATTATTTGGAGCTAAAGATGATCGTTTTGTTAATCAAGATTATAAAAGACTAGTGAGTTCTAGTGATCCTAAAGACAAAGCAACATTAAATTATCTTAGCTTTTTAACTAATATTTATTTAAAAGCTCAAGAATCAATCCCTACTCCAAGAAGAAAAGGCTATGAATTACCTTCTATTAGAAAAACTGAGTTAGAAAGATTATTTAGTAATAGTATAACAAAAGGTGTTCCAGAATCTTTTAGTAGGTTAGGTCAATTTTTAAGAGCTTGGAACGATAAGGTAACTAAGAATGAACAGGATAAAGATGTTCTTTATGGTTATAATGATGATTTTACAGGACTTGTTCCAATGAAGTTTTTAGGAGTCATTAGTGCAGAGGATCAAAGTATAGACCTTGCTCGATCCATTTTAGCATTTGCTGAAGAATCTTTAAAGCGAGATCAATTAGTTAAATCCTTACCACTAGTTAATGCGGTTAAAGACGTGGTTAATAATCCTGACTATAAACCCGTAAAGACTAAGAATGGTGTTGTACAAACAATGAGAAGAAAGTACGTACCTAAAGGTACAGGTCTTGCTATTCGTTCTTCCATGAGTAATACTGCTTTACAGATTAATGAAATGATTAAATCTGAGATTTATGGAGAATCTATGAAAGATATTCCAGGCGTTAAGGCTATTAATAACATATTAGGAGCCGGAGCTAAATTAATGCTTGGATTTAATTTAAACTCCTCTATCCAAAACTATGTAAATGCCTTTACTCAGTCAATTATGGAGACAGAAAGTAAAAAGTCAGGTAGTTTTACTATGAAGAATTTCTTTCAAGCTCAAAAAATTTATTATGCTAATATACATGAATTAATGAGTGACATGGGTAAATATGGTAATAAATCTTATATTAACCAGTTCTTTGATTATTTTGGTGGGATTAATTTTAAGTTATACAGTAAGAACAATAAAACTCTAGCCGCAGGAAAAGTAAGAGAATTAGTTTCTAGTTTATCTGTACCTAATACGATTACTGAACATATGCTTAATTATCATATGGGTATAGCTATTTCTTTAAATTATAGAGTCAAAGCTATGATAGATGGTAAAGAAACTTATATACCTATATTTGATGCCTTTACTTTAAAGAATAGAAAACTTGAATTAAAACCTGAAGTTGTAGTAACAGAAGAAGATAGAAAAGAAATGATCTCTCGATTAAACAGCTCTTCTCGTAGAATCAATGGTGAGTATGGAGATAGAATATTAGCTGATAAGTTTATCTTAACTAAACTCGCTTTATTCATGAATAGATATGTTATACCTTTTACTGTTAAAAGATATGGAGCTAGAAGGCTTGATATTCAAGATGGTATAAGAGATGAAGGTTATTGGAGATTATTGGGTAAATTATTATTAAGAGATATTAAATCTGAATGGTATTTACCTCCTATAGTAAGCGGATGGAAATATTATACAAAAGAAGAAAAAGCAGCCGTTATAAAAGCAAGTACTGAATTTGGGTTTACAATAGTATTCTTCTTAATGTTAAGAGCTTTAGGGGGAGATGATAATAAGAAGTTGAAGGATAACTCTTTACTAGCTAATAATCTTATTTACGCACTAAAAGGTATTCAACAACAAAATGAAGCTTTTCAACCTATACCGGGTGTAGGATTTGATGATTTACTTAGAAAGATTCAAAATCCTTTTCCTATACTTGGTAAGATAAAAAACTTGGTTAATCTAGTTAACCACGGATCTCAAAGCCTTTATTATGAATTAGGACTTCCAGGAGTAGATAAAAGTGATGTTATTTATTCTAAGAAAGTAGGATGGCATGAACCCGGAGAATTTAAAGTAATGGCAGACGTGGAAAAACTAGTAGCTTTACCACAACGCTTAATGCAATACATGTATCCAGATCAAGCAGTCAAGAACTTAGATGCCATGTCAAGAATAAAATAAAAAGAGAGGTATTACCTCTCTTTTCTTTTAAAATTCTATCTTTTTTCTATATATTCATGCTCATTAACCCACGCTAAATGATCTTCATAATTCTTAGAAAAGGTACGTGGGTTTAACCCTTTAGAATTAGATGATTTAATAATCTTCTCTTCAGCTTTATCTAAAGATTTCATTCTTCTAATTCCATCCATAAATTCTTCATATTCTTCATTATAATCATCTTCTATATTACAAGGATTATTTGAATAAATATCATCTGATGGTTCTTTCTTTTTAAATATTCCTGAAGGTAGTGTTGTTCCCGGAACGCTTCTTTTATTTTTCTTATATTTTTTATTATATATATCTGTATTCATTTTATTATATAGTTTCCACTCAGCAGAGAGGTCATCTATATGTGAGGTTTCAAATACAACTTCTCTTAATGGCCAAGCTTGTTTAAAACCATCTACATTATCTGTAGTATAATAATGATAATCTCCTGAATCATGATTGAAAGTAATCACCCATTTCATATTAATATAAAGTTTTCTTTTTTATCTTTCCATTCATTATTGCATATAAAATAACCTATTACATCAGTATTATAAATAAGCCCAGGCTTCAATATAAAACGTTCCGACTTATCTTCTGTTAACGTCCAAACCTTTGTAGGTTTGGAATTTTCTACTTCTTCTAATTCTTCATCATCATCCATATCTAGCATTGTATTCTCATAATTAGAAGTACTATTTATTGGATTTCTTTTGACAGAATATCTATTATAAAAATCTTCGAAAGTTATTTTTTCCATTTATTAAATTTAAAAAGTGGCAGGGGCGTTTCTTATAACTCAGCAGTTTACCAGCTAAAGGGTACTTTGACATGATGACTTGCTTCATCAAGCTCTATAAGCGATAAGATCGACATACACCACTCTTTCACACTTTAAAACAATGAAAGCTGTTCTGATCCATCATCGGTTATTTCTGGTTGGATTTCACCAATGATTTCATAGGTTTTTCTTATATAAAAATCGTAATTTATGTCATATTCTTTAATGTCTTTTTCAACATGTTTATTATATATTGTAGCCATCCACCTTCCAGCATCTTCTTGAATTTCTCTACCATCTGGATGACATTTAACTAATTTCACGCCTTTATTAGAAATAAAATAACGGTTGGTTTTTTGAAGCCTTTCTCGTTTCATTCTGTCTCTATCGAGACTTACTGCTTCTAGTCTCCACTCACCTTTTGTTCTCATGCCAGCACAGAAGTCAAATATATTGATATGATTGGTAATAAAGGTACGTGGGTTTAACCCTTTAGAATAAAAGGCATCCAAAGCTAGTGGTATTACTCTATAGCTCTTATTACGATGCATTTCATGGTGTATACTAAATTCTCCTTTATGTTTTACTTCACCATTCATTTTAATAGCAATATAATGATTAACTGACCTTTGTGCTAATAATTTATAATCCGCGTATTCTAATTGTCCCAAATCATTATTACCTACTAATATTTCCCATTCTTTACAGACTTTATTATAGGTTTCTTCTTGATTTTTATCAAATAGAGAAACTATACCATCGGTATTAGCGCTCATGACTCTAATACCTGAAAGTTCTAATCTCTCAATTAACATTAATAAATCTATTTGACCTCCAATTGTTACTTGAAAACAAGCAAATGGATCGTATTGCCAATTAGATTTATCTTGTAATTTACCAAATGACCCTCCGTTTAAAGCCAATTTAAAGGCTTCTTGTATGGACTGGTATTTCTTATCCTTGGTTTCTTTAAACTTTTTCTTGGCTTCTAGCCTTTTTTCTATTACACCAGTATATCCTTCTAACCATTTTTCTCCTAGTCCTCTTGGGTAAATCTTACGCTTTCTAATAGTATTAGGATACATAGATCCAATATCCGCATCTCTTAATATCTCATAATTTTTAGGTATAATTAGGCGCGGTTTGTCTTCACTATGTAAACCACCTTTAGCTAGAACATATTTAGTTGATCCAAATTTAAAATGAAATTCTTGTTTATTCTCAAGACTTACTTTTACTTTTCGTATAGAATTTATAAAATCATTTAATTCCCTACTTAAAAACTTAGTACAAGTAGGAAAACAATCTTCAAAAGTAAATGGTGTTATAACCGCTTTCTTCTCTTTAAGATCATACTTACTTATACCAGTGGCTTTTAAGTAATTTACCTTATTAATTTCATCGCCAATTTTTACGTCGTTAAAATTAGTACAAGTAAATCCAAACTCTTCCTTTATATCTTTACGAAGTTGTAGTTTATCTATATCTTTATAAAGTGGATGTTCGGTTTTACCTCTAGTAATATTATAGAAATGCTTAGTAGATAAACAGTCATTTTTACAATAACTGATTATTTGATCAGCAATTTCTCTTCTATCAATAGAGATAAGATGATCAATTGGCATATCTTCAATGTTATGCCAATCTGTCATATATTGCAACCACTTAAGAGATGTCATTTTAGCTTTATTGTCAAAATGCCATATCTTATATAGATCAACCTGTCTTATAGAAAAATCTTTCTCTGAATAATCTAACCATTCATTTCTATTAGATTTGTCAATTATGTATTGGACATAACTATGAATCTCATTTGCTATTTCTTCCCCTGTAAGATTAAACCAATAGTTTCCTTTATTAATTATATATTGTTGAACTTGGGCATCAAAATTTAGGTTATTAAATCCTATTTGTCCAGCTAATTTAGTTGATCTTATATGATTTAATAAAGGAATTATATCATTTTTAATCTTTGAGATTTCAAAAACATTAAATTTATCCTCGCTTAAGGATACATCAATATAAAGAAAAAAATCTTTTAAAGTTTCTAGATCATAGACAACTATCATATTTTTGTATTTCTACAAAGATATGATAAATAATTGAATTAACAAAATTTTTTATTTCTATTATTTATTTGCTTTAATTTGGCTTTATGCCAGCTTAAACTATCTTCTAACTCAGCTTCTTTATCCGCTCTTAGTTGATCATCAATATCAGGATCATGATGAAATTTTTGGCAAGTTAACCATTTAATTTGTAATTCAATCTCTTTTATTTTATCTAGATAGTAAAGATTTTTATGTATGATTTTTTCAGGCGGATGAGGCATCCACTCTTCTATATAGTCTTCGTGAAAATTCATCATATTCCTTTATCATATTTACCTTCTTTAATATATTGTAAGTATTTATTAGCTTTGAATATAATTCTTTGATCTACATCTTTTTTTATTATATTTTCGGCCTCGATTAGCATTTCAATTCTAGTAATAACATCACCTAATTCTTCGATGAATTTTTCTTTATTTGGTCTAAATTCTCCTTTTTTATTTATAAACTTCAAACAAACATCTGAAAGTTCATTTAACTCTTCTGCTAACTTAGAAAAGTTAAATTTTCTTTTATTTCGTTTAGCTATGTAGTCACATAAATTAAAAGCTTCATTTATATTAGTTATCTCCTTTATCTTTATTATATCTTTACGTTTCATTGTTATAGTATAAAAGTGTTGGGTTATCTTTGTGTATTGAAATATTAGGATAATTGTTTTTAAATGCTTCTAAATCAAACGGTTTCATTATTAAATGCTTTCCATTTACTGTAGGGATAATATCAATTAATTTATTACCAATAGGTTTTAATTCATCTGTAAAGCTTATGATTGGATGGACTGAGTGTGTTTGCTCTCCATCTAAATCAATTATCCATTTCTTTTCTAGATCAGAATGATATTTTCCACAAACACTTAATATAGCATTTTTATTACTTTCAGAATTACCTGTAACAATATTTTCTGCAATAGTTCTTATTAATTGTAAGGATATTTTATTCCAATTTCTTAAATTCAGTCTAAAGTAAGCCCGAGCGTTATTTAATTTACATTTTTCAATAATATCTTCTTTTTTCTCAAGTAAATGTAAAGCTCCTTTGATAAAATAATTATCAATCAATTTCATATCTCTAGAAAGGCCAGGATTATCTTTACGTCTCTTTATTATTTGTAAGAACCAAAATTCTTTTGGATCTTTACTTTTATTTCTTATTAGATTTGTAATCTGATCAAAATTATCTATCATATATTAAAATTAAAAAAGCCCCCATTTCTGAGGGCTTTACTTTACACTTCTGCTTTTACTAATTCTTCAACTTCAGGTTTTTCATAGACTACATTCCAATTTTGTCCTGCATAATTACTTACATAGGTACTCAGAATATGTTCAATTGCATCCTTATCTGTAACTACTACTCGATAATACTGTTCAGCCTTCTGTGTTTGAAATTTTACCTGTCCTTTAGCATTAGCCTTAGGAACGTCAATGTAATTTTCTTTTACAGAACTAAACTGACATACAAGTCCTTGTGTTACAGGATTATAGGCCGCATGCATAATGGGACAACCTCCAAAAGCTAGGAGCTCCCAAGAATCGATAGGTTCAGGATTTGTGTCTACCTTTACTTGTGTTTTAACGTAAACCAATGGTTTTGTCATAATTAAATTAATTTATTTATACAAAGGTAAAACAAATTCTTGAAATCACCAAATTTATTTTTGGATTAAAAACGGGACTTTATGAACCACTAGAACCATAACCACCAGTTCCACGGTCAGAATCTGACAAAGTGTCGGTTATTTCTATTTCTACATCTTCTAATTTTAAAATAACTAACTGAGCTACTCTATCTCCTATTTCATAACGTTTGGTTCCAGGTATATGCTTAAACCTTGCTGTAACAGGTCCTCGATATGAAGAGTCAATTACTCCAACTGCATTGGCAAGAAGTAATCCTGTCTTCGATATAGAGGATCTTGGAAATATAAATCCAGCATACCCTTCTTGAATTTCAAAAGCCAAACCAAAACTATACTCTATATAACCAAACTTTCCTTGGTCTACAATCTCCACTCCTATTGCTGTTAGATCATATCCTGCATCAGTTGAATGTGCTTTTGTAGGAATTACAGCATTCTCAGATAGTTTTTTAATCTTTAACTTCATACAATAAATGTTTATAAGTTTCTTGTAAAAGATCGGGTTTACTACATAACTCTTTAACCTCCATTAAATCTTTTACATCCATCTCCAATTCTTTTGCAAAAGCCATTATACATTCTTTCGTTGTTGGATACAAATAACAATATAACCTATGTTTTGCTTGGTCTGATAATACATCTTTTCTAAACCTTAGTATCTTATCTTTAGTATTTTCTTTAAATAAAGAATATTTACCTTTTAGAAAATTATTCCAATCATCTTCATAATCGGATAAATCAAAAGTATAAATATATTCTTCATCACTTTCGTGAAAAGCTATAAAGTTTCTATTAGATAATAAGACTTTGGTTTCAAATGTATCCCAGCCACTCGGTATATCATCGTCACTAGACATTTTCTTAATTAGATTATCTTTAATTTTCTCATATAAATCATCATCCTTTTTCTTGTATGACTTAGAATATAATACAATTAAAGTTTTATCATCATAAGATAATCCTTCTGGATAAGCATCACATATCAAATTTTCACTTGCTATGTATGTGTTAGTGGGTCTAAAATGCTTGCTATTAGGTATTCCAACTAGAGGAAATAGAAATATCCTCGATTTTTGAACGTATGTCTCTTGTAAAAGATAAGATTTTCCTGAACTCATTCTCTATTAATATAGGATTTTATTTATATACTATTTAATGCTCTTAATTCTCTGGGTATATTAGCTAATCTACTATCATTATGTGATTTATCGAAATTACTTATTACTTCAATAAATCTATTTTTATACTTTAATAAAGTAGTTGATTTTATATCAATAAACTTACAATTATAATTAGAATCGCAAACAAATAATGTACATTTTATAGTCTTAGATTTCTTATTATAATTATTATTTAAAATTTCATAAATCATACCTATTTTAATATCTGTTTTATTATCCTCCAAATAATTAGTTAACCTAAGAATATTTGGAACATATAAAAATAGAGTTATCATAAGATTACTGTCAGATTCTTCAATACGATCTACTACTTCAGAAAATGAAAATTGCTTAGAATATTTTTCATCTTCAAAAGAAAATTCTTTATTTACTTTAGCTTTTCCAGATTTAAAACTATATCTATTTTTTATTAAACTACTTAATTGATTTACATAATTATAGTCCTTTTCATCTATTACTTGTTTGTCTTTTTTTACAAGTAAAAATCTAAAATATTCTTCAAAATCCTTTGCTTCGTTTATTACTGATTCAATTGGTTTATTGTAGCCTACTTTTTCATAAGCTTTTTTTTCTAGATCTTCAATATTTTCAATCTCTTCTTTCTCATCAATTTCAGAATTAATTAATTCTGCAAGTGTTGTTAAGTATTTATCAAGTAAAGGAGAATCTGGAGATTTTGGCTTGATGATAAAACGCTCATCGAATTGACCACTTTCTTGAAGAAAGCAAGAAAGAAGTTTGTTAATTTGATTACTTTCTTTTTTTATATTATTGAAGTATAAAACTGGAGTATATAGGATGGAAGCAATATCATTAAATGATAATGAGCTTTTACTTATTACTTTTTTCTCAGAATTTATTACTTTATATTTACCATAAAAATCGAAGTTAGAAGTATATTGATATTGTTCATGTTCATTCTCTTCAACATCTACATGCTCTACACATACAGATCCAGTATTATCAAATTTAAATCGCTGACTATTACCAATATCATACATTATTGCATTACTTATTAATAATGAATTATCCATTCTAAAAGTAGGATAGTCTGCAACGTTTACAGCAAAAACCTCTCCGTTTTGTAATATAAGCTTATATTCTTCATTTTCAGGTAATAAAGGTAATTCAAGTGGTTCTGGTGGACCTGGATCTACAGGTTCATTAACTACATTTACTGTAGGATTATATGTAACGTTATAAAAATAACTTTCAATCTTATCTGAATCTTCAATATAAGAATTACTTTTTATATACTCAGGCTTTCTAGTTTCTCTAGACATTTTTTAATCTTTTTAATATTTCATAGAAATCTTCTTTTTTCATTATTACATAATCTGAAAGTTTAAAGAATCTTGATCCTCTTTTTTCAGTTAATTCATGAAATACAATAAGTGGTTTATCAGTAAGTTTAAATTCTGAAAAAATATCATGATATTTAGGATATCCTGTAATACTTTTAGACTGAATATGATAGGGAAATTTAGCCGTGGCTAATGGATGATCTACTATATCTACATCCATATTATCCATATATCTACTATGCAATCTAGAACTACCTACAAGATATCCTAAATCAAGTCCATTTATCTCAGAAATAAACTTTCTCTCCGCATTTCCACCTTTACGTTTTACATTTACCATAAGGCAAATGTACGGAATATTTATGAATTTTCCAAATTTATTATATATTCATGACATTTATTTTTCAAAGGCATTCTTTTGTTACTAAAACTATTAACAGGTTTATAACCTAAATGAGTTAAAATTTCAAATAATTTTTTTTGCTCCATTTCAGATACAATAAAAGATAAAGAGCTATAATCCAATCCTTCCATTATTTCCACTAAACTACTAAATATTAGATTAATTGCTTCTTTGAAGAGTTCTTTACTTAACTCTTTACCTTTCATTTTATCTTTATAATCATTGTATGCATCCGTATAACGAATGCCATGTAAGATTAATTTACCACAACAAGTATTAAATTCTTTTAAATTAAATGATATAAAATCTTGATTTATATCACTAATGTTAATTCGAAAAAATACATCTGTTGGATAAGGATAAACTAATCTTTTTCCATTTAGAAGCTTAGTATTTAATATCTCACTGTCACTTACACTTATATCATTCAATCTAATATCTATAGTGTCATCATCTAATAGTTTTTGTAGGGTGGATTTTAAATCTACTAATGTCATATTTAATATAATTCAGGTAAAAGTAAAAGTATTTCAAATTTCTCACAAATTATTCCTGCTAGCTCTTCATTGGATTCATTAATAGCTTTAATAATATCATCAGCTACTTCATTTACTTCATCCATTGAATGAGTATTATAATAATTAAACATTTCATTTAATTGATTAAAAACGTATTCAATGAGTTCATAATCTGATAATACGTAATTAGATAAAGTTCTAGCTTCAAATCCTCCCACTTCTCCCCAGTTACAGAGTCTAAAAGATCCTGCTTTACCGTATAGCTTTCTTCTATCTTTATCTTTGTCTAAGAGTACAAATGGAACGGTTAAGAAAAGATCAAAGAGTTTCATTAAATCTATAGAAGTATCAACATCGGCGTCTGGATAACTAAGGTGAAAATGCATACCGCAGCATCTAAGTCCGCTATCATCATAAGAAGGTTTCTCATTTACTTCTCCATCTTTCCAAGCATTATAATCTGCGCTACAACCAATTTGTCGAGCCTCATCATGTTGCAATTGATCTTCTTCCAAGCAAGCAGTTGGGCAACAAACTAATTTTAGATCATATTTGTGTGCAAACTTATTATAAATATATTCTTTTACAAGTTTTATATTCTCAATAAAGTTATCAGATTCATCTAATCTTACTGGAGGTACGTTACATTCCTGAAGTATTCCATCACGTTGAATACAGCATCCAGGATATCCTTCTATTTTCTCAGGGTTTTCTTTAGTACCACTATTAAATGGGATGGCTGAAATTATTTTTCCTTCACTATTCTGTAAGAACATTTCAAAATCAGATCCAACTAATACTTTACTTTTATCAATAGTTTTCATATTACTTAAAATTTATTAAACCAAATTGTTAAATTATTACCAGTTTTTGGATTATTAAAATTAATACTCTTTTCCCATCCAAGCTTAGTAAATATCTTTACTTGATATTCATTACTGGTTAAATCTGCCGCTTGAATAACACCATATCCGTAATATTTACTAAATTCCATCATAAACTTAGTAAGTAAGGTACCTAATCCTTTATTTCTAAATGCTCTTATCACTAATAAATCACTACCCACAATTATGCCATTACAATTATACATGTCTTTTAATTGAAAAGTAGCTATTGATTTTCCTCCAGCATCTATTCTAAACATTAAATTACATTGTCCTTTCTGTAATTCTTCAGGATTATATTGATTAAAAAATTCTTCCAGCGTAAAAAATACATTGGAAGAATTTTCATAAATTTTTATAAGGAACGAATCTTCTTTTACATTAAGAAGAGTACTTAAATCAGTTCTTAATGATTTCCACAGTTGATTCATATTTCTTTCTATTTGGTGATCTGGATAATAGTTCTTTGATTAATGTGTTTCCTACCATGTTAAAATCCTCTTCAACGTGACTTTGACCCCCTGCAATAGGAAGTTCTTTATGTCTAAAAAACTCTACTAGTTCTTCACTATATGCAATTACATCTAAACACTCTGGTAAACCATAGTTTGGCTTATCTTCATCAAACTCAATGCCTTGATGATGTAATGAACATACTTTTATTTTCTTGGGTGCTCTTGGCCTTATCTTTAACATTTTATCCCTAAATGGCTCGTACTTAGGAACAAATGTTAACTCATTTACTTCATGGCCTCTACCATATTTTTCCACGTCACTATGACTATGACCTACTATATTTTGAATCATTTTCCCACCGAAATAAACTATTAATTGTTGAAATCCCAAACAAGTACCCCAAATTGGAATACCTGCATTAATATAGTTTTGGAGGTTAAGATCAATAAAAGCTTCTTTGTATTGATCAGGATCACTATTATAATATCCAGGAACCATTCCATATCTAGTTGGTAATGTATCTGCTCCGCCTGGTAAGACTACTAAGTCTAAAAAGTCATATGTAGTTTTAGTTGGAGGAAGTATAATCACGTCTCCAAATAAAGATAAATGATGTAAATAAGGTTTTGTAGCACCAAACGAATTAGGTCCTGTTGACCATCCAACGATTCCTATCTTAGGTCTGTACATATTAATTATATTTAAAGTTTATTTTCAAAAAATTGCAAAAATGTTTTTTGCGTCCAAGTAACAACTGCTTCATTTTTTCCACTACGATTAAACATCATTTCTGGGTGAAACTGTACACTAAATGCTCTAATAGTAGGGAAATATATTGCTTCAATTTCCTTAAATTCATAAGGAAGATAAACTGATTTATCCTTTGCTCCAAAATACCTATTAGAAAGTCTTTTAGGAGTCCATGCTAATATCTTATATTCCTTAGGCTTTAAGATATATGGGTTTATCATTTGATGGTGAAGACTATTTGTAGTAAGTGTTAGTCCATCAAATGTAGAAATTTGATGATCAGATCCAGCATGATTACTTACATCTTGAATTAGCTTACCTCCTACCATTGCACAAAGGAATTGATGACCTCTACAGATTCCCAGAGAAGGAATTCCAACTTTTTGAGCAAATTTGAAATCTCTTATTTCCTCTTTATCTCTTTTTGGATTAGCATATGTTCTAGATCCTTTCTCTTCTCCATAATTCTTCGGATCAACATCTGCACCACCTCCAAATATAATTACGTCAGCTTCTTCAATATTATTTGTTGAAGAAAAACCAAGAGGCTCTAAAAAATTACCATGACTACTACTACATGCAGATGCATAATACTTATAATCTTTCATTTTATTTTATTTCTATATTACCTAATTTAAAGTTAAACTCTGAATCATTTTTAAACCATTCATTTTCGATTGATTTATAATTTCCTTTATAAGAATCTCCGTTAAAGAATTGCTTATTTCTTAACTTAAAATATTCCATTATATAATCGGCATACTCTTCGTCAATATTATCTATAAGAATATCCTTTAATGTTAGTTTCTTAATACTTAACCCTCTTTTTATGTCTTCAGCATATTTTAGTACAGAGGCACACGTTACAAACCAAATTAAAACCTTAGTAGAATTTGTACTTCCCTCCATTTGCCTAAACTCTATAGTTCCTATATTACTAAAGAATAAATTAAGGAAATTAACTAAGAAATATCTTTCGGCGCGGTCCCATTTCTGACCATTAATAGCATGATTAACAGATTTAGTAGTAAACACCTTCTTTAACCATTTATCACAGAACATTTTCTTTCCGTTTATAATAGTTGTTTCTCTTATTACTTTAGGCTCTTCTACTAATTCCGATAATCCTTTACCATTATTTAACCATTTGTAAATCTTATTAAATTCCTCTACAACTAATTTATGAAAGTTTTCTTCAGACTCACATTTAAGAATTCTTATATAATTTATTTCTAGATCATTTAATAGTTTACAATAAACTTTACCGTCAGGTCTTATAGAATTAAATCTAGAATATGGAAAATACTTTACAAGCTCGTTTTGAATTAAAGTAATTATTCTATAAAGAGCAATGACATATAACTTATCTTTACGTACATTTCCAAAATGAAAATGAACAGAGCATAAATTATTAACTTCACATCTCCTGGATAATTCTTGACAGAATTTTCTTATTACTTCAACTCCTTTAGGTCCAGACATTGGCATGGAAACGTATTCAATTCCTTCTCCTCCGTCATGTCTCAAGCTTCCATCCTTTAAAGCCTTAATTCCATAAATAGTTCTTATTCTTCTTGGTATATGACCATTGATAACCTCGGCTTCCATACCCCATGTATAATCCCCAATCCATCCTGCAATTTTCCTACTTATAGGAGATATTTTAATATCTAACTTATCATAGCATTCTTGCAATTGTCTTTTTCTTTCAGGATCAGATTCTAGATTATAACTCTTAGATCTTTCTGTGGCAGGAATTGTTTTTTTATTAAACCATCCTTTTTTATCTTCTTCTGTAATTTCATCCTTAGGATAGAAGAATCCATCTCCGATAGATTCTATGTATCCTAGTTTTTCTGCTATTTTTTCATTAAGTATTAGATTATATACTCCAGTTTTCCTACCTTCTTTTTTTCTACCTGTTACATAGAAGTCATTTTCACTAAACTTACCTAATTCACCTTTTTCATTAATAATGCCATCTAATAGTTTAGTTGAATTAACTAATACATAACCTTTTTTATAATGATCATATATTATCTTTTCTGTAGATGTTATTCTATACCACTGACCATCTTCCATTAAAAAACAAGACTTTCCTTCTTCATAATACTTTTCTCCTATTTTTCTAGCACTTGCTTTAGGAATAAGATTACCTTTATAATCTTTTACAAGTTTATTATTCTTTTTCATTTTCTTGTTTTTCTTCCTTTAATAAATATCTCTTTATATAACCTATTGTCGATTCCATATGATTCAATGAATCTTCAATCCAAGGAGTTCTTAGTTCAATATCTTGAACCTCAACTTGTTGAATATAAGATTTTATAGAATCAACAATATTGCTTATTTCATCTTTACATTCTTTCTCAAGATCTTCCGATGAAAATACTTCTTCAATAATTTCTTCACTAATTATTTTTTTTGCATTTTTTAATACTTTATCACTTGTCTCTTTGTATTGTTCTCTCCAGTTATTCCATAAAGCCTCGGTCCTTTTTAATAAAGTTATATAACTATTATTTAAAATGTCTTCTAATTCACTAAAATTAATAAATCCAATTTTATGTAAACATAAACATATTGCCTCCGCAAAAGGATACATATGATCCATAGTATCAATTGGAACCCAATTTGTAGTAAATTTACTGAAAGTTTCCTCACTATAATCTAACAAATCATTATTAAAGTTATTATTGTTGAATAATTCATTATTATCACGAATACTTTTAATAACATCTTCTTCTGTAATTTTACTTTCACTATTATCTAATAAATTTAATTTATCTATTGTAGATAGAATATTAGATATTTTATCTTCGTTTTTATAATTTAATTTATTATAAAAAGGTTCAATATACTTATCTATCTCTTTTATTAATTCATGACTTTCAAATTTATTTTTACTACCTTCATTAAGTAACTGATTATATCTCCCTTCTGTTATTACATTAAAATGTCTTAATTCTTTTAATAGAATCGAAAAGAAATGAACTTTTACTTCAGGACTTGGGTTACATTTGGCTATGTCTATTCTATATAAAGTATAGAAGTAATTAGATCTAAATGTTTTTCTTGTATCTGTTTTTATTATTCTAACTAATTCAGTGTGCTGTATTGTTTCATTAACTTCACTATTTATTTTATCAACCGTTTTATTTGTTAAATTTTTACAACTTTGGTTTACTGTAAGTTCTCTTTCTTTAATTAATACAACATTAGCCACATCTTTTAGAGTAGTGGCAGTAAATTCTCCATCGTATCTAACCGTAATAATATTAGGTGATAAAAATATATCAATATCCATTTTATCTCCTATTGTTTGGCATTTTGTAGAATACTCTGAGTTAAGTATCCATCTTTCTTTTTCATTTACAATAGTTGTTATTGGATATTTAAAAAACTCAACTAGTTCGGAAAGATAAAAACTTTTAAACTTTTTAATATCAAACCTTCCATTTTTATCTGAGCACTTATCCGTTAATTTATCATAAGCTTGCTCATCTTTACACATATAACCATTAATAAAGAAGTATTTTTTAAATTCGTTAGATTCTAACCTTTCATTTACTTCTCCTTTATCATTTATTTTAAGCATTCCGCTACATAAATGACCATTTCTATAGTATTTATCTTGTAAACAATAAACAAGATTTCCTTTTCCTGCATGAAGACTTTTTATATTTTTTGCTCTAGTCCTCATATCAATTAAAGGAACCTGGCAATTTTCATAATCACTATAGCCATACTCATTTTCATAATACATTCCATCTCTTGCATGACGATGCTGCTTATTAGTTTGATATAAAGATTTATACTTAAGAGGATTTCTATCTATTTTCTTTTTTTCCTTTATTTTACCTTTAACAATTTTATATAAATGTTCACTCTCAAATACAATTACTTCATTTTTATTAGCGCCAACTGCTACTAAAGGCTCTTCCATAGATGATATATACATTTCATCTTCGGATTTCTGCCAATAGTATATTGCCCGCTGCGGATCTCTATATACCAGTAATGTATTAGGATGTTTAGGAGTAAAAAACACTAAAGTGGCAGTACCTTCATACCCTTCTATAGCCTTAACATAATCTTTTTCTCCCAATTTAGCCATTGCTCTAGCTAACATTTGAGTATCAGAATTTGTAAATTCTTTATAAGGTACTTCAAATGTAGTAGCCATTAATTGAGTATTTGTTAAAGTTCCATTCATAGCTAATATGAGATCTGGTTTATCTTTTTCTACTCCATCAGCATAAATAGAGAAAGGATGAACCAATTCTTTATTATTTTTAGTACCGGAACTTGATTTTCTAGCGTGAGCGACTATGGTAAAATTTTCATCCTCTGGACTTATATCTAGACTATGAGATTGAATGAACTTAGTTACTTTCTCTGTATCCTTTTCTACGATATTGTTGACTGCCCATCCAGTTCCATCTTCTCCTCTACTTTCATTAAACATCATAATGATCCTAATAAGGTTTGGATCAGCTGGCTTAGAGCCTACAAATCCACTTATTCCGCATCCTAATGAACTGAATTTATGTCCCCTTCGCTTTAAATAACACCAGAGTAAACTATGAAATCCAACTACATATAGTAAAACTTTTAAATATATTACTTCCATATTTATATTTTTTTTATTTCTTTTAAGCTACCTTATAATCTTTATAACCAATTAACCCAGATGCTCCATGAATATTAGCATTAGTATACATTTCATATTTCTGATTTAAGTCAAGTTTACCTTCTAATATATCCTTTATTCTAGAAGAACCTTGTTTGAAATAGAATTGATCATTGGGAGATATGAATTTTTCTCCTTTATTATACCAAGATAATATATCTTCTCCATTTTTATACGTAAATCCAAGTCTAATAAAGAAGAAAAATGCACTATTTAGATAAGGAGTATCTGCCCATTTTCTATTAAAGTATACGATAATATTCTTATTTTCTTCACATACTCTAACAATTATTCTACCAAGACCTGCTTTATTAGAAACTTGTTGCATTAATTTTCTTACCGATTGTATCTCTTCTTCTTTAAGATCATAGATATTCTTAGTATGTTGATCCCTTAATCTAACAGCCACTGTCATTGTATTTCTATCTAAAATACCTTCGTCTTGATTAGGCTTCCAATGAAATCCATAAATACTTAGTTCCTTACCTATCTTATTTGAAAAGAACATATCATTAAAATAATCCTTGCATCTACAGAATGGAGTTATCGTTTTACCAGTTTTTCCATCTATAAATGCAAATTGAACCTCTCTTTGCCCATGTCCTATCTCAAATAGGTTATATTTTGAACTTACTTCATCTATAATTTTCATAGTCCGTACTTTAATTTTAATATTTTAGGTAACTCTTGAATGTATTTTTCCGCAGTTTTATCTCCAAAAGATGCTGCACTGCAACTTTCTATAAGAATAAATCTACACTTTTTATCCTTCTTATCCTTAATAGAAGTACACTTAACATCAAAAGCTAACACATCAGCATCCATTGCAACTACTGCTTTCTTGCAGTCTTCTACTATTTCATTCCAGTTTTCTGGCTTATTAAATCCTGGATTGGTTTCTACTAACCAAGAGCAATTATCATCATGTCTTTGAAACCTATTTTCCTTAGGAGTATCTTTTTTAAGAACCTTTCTACAAGCATAGAAACATCCTTCTCTACTTACATGTAACCTATATTCTACGCTATAGTTTTTATATTCTTCAATAATATAATTTTCAAGACTCTTTGATTTATCTTTAATGAATTTATCAAGATCTACTTTTGTTTTTATTAAATAGTTCAGTTTTGTTATCCTAAAGGCTTTTTATCCTTTAGTTCTTACAATTCAAATTCTTGTAAGCTCAGCATATATTTTCATCCCATTAGGATGTCGAGCACTCTTGGGAACATTATATTCTATTTCTAGTTTCAGTTCCTATGCGTTACACTGTTTCTGACTCTTTATTTTCAGAAATTAGCTCGGTATTTTCTTCTCAGAATTCACCGATTTTACTCAATAATAATATTATGTGTTACCACATAACACGGCAATTAACTCTCTGTTTTTATTGTCCAATTTTTCATTGATTCTACTTTTATAAAGCTAAATTGTTTATGACCAATTTTTGGATATTTTGTTTTATTATAACAACTATTTCTTATAGTTCTTTCCTTTACTCTTAAATCCTTACTTGCTTGTCTTATTGATGGATGCTCACTTATAAACACTCCATCATAAGAATATGCATATACTTTCTTACACCAAGATAGATTATTTTTATTTATTTCAAAGTATTCTTTTAAAGTATTTGAAATTTTTTTTCTTTGCTCAAGTGAAATTTCTCTAAACATCTCACCTTCACCTCTATCATCGTGATTCAAAAGCCTATGCTTATATTTATTAATTAAATATCTTTCAAATTTATGAGATTCTGTCCACCCATCTATAATAGTTAGTTTTCTTATAAAAGGTTTTAGATTAATCCTTAAAAGACTTTTAATCCAATTTGATTTATGAGTATTGTTATAATTATTTTTAGCTTTACTTATATGTTCTCTTAATCTTTTTTTAAGGGAGCATTTTGTTCTACCAATATATCTAATTTTTAGTGATATTGGATCAATCAATGCATATATTGTTATTTTTTCTTCCATATAACAATATACGAAAAATCTTTCAATTAACCAAAAGATATTTCACCAACTCCTCTAGATCCCCAACGATTCTTAATAATTAAGAAAGACTCTTTATCTTTTTCAAAATCAATCTTTTTTAGAAATTCTTCAAACTCTTTCTTCTTAGATTCAATCTCACTCATATGAAACCAAGGAGCATGATGAACTTCTGCTTTATCAAAGCATTTTTTCATTAATAGTTTATCAGCACTATTCTTTATACAGTCAATACTATTAACTTCATATTCAAAATTAGATACAGTGGTAGATCCATGTCTATAAACAGCTTTAACTTTTGGAACAAGTATTTTATGTCTAATCTTTTCTGTACTAGGATGCCTTGAAAATATTCTAAGATAAAAATGAGTTGGTTTAGGTTTTAATTGAGAATTAACTTTCTTAACTTTTTTCTTAGATTGCATTAACATATCTTAATTATTTAATTGTTTTATAAAGATTGATTTATTAACGTACATTATCCAATCACCACTTGTGATTAATTTAAAGTTTTCTTCTATTTGATTGGAGCTAAATAAGAATATACTATATGTTTGGTCGTCAATACTCACAAAATCTTCTTCATAACCTGCATTAACTTCCATATACTCTATGGATTCAAATGCATGATCATCTAATTCAAATAGATCTACTACTATTATATTATCACCGAAAGATCTAATAGCGGTCGGGTATCCTAAATTAGTATCGTATAAAGTAAATCCAGGAAGTTTTATAGTCTTTATATATTTCATTGAATTTACTCCATGCTTATTAATTATTTTAGTATAATTATACATAGCCTTTCTAAGTGATCCATAAAAACAACACTTATTCATAACTAAATAGTTTTATATTGTACACCAATATCTGGTTTATAGTAAAATAAAGTAGTTTGAAATTTATTACTTATAATTTCATAACCTGGCCAACGTTGACATTTTCTATATTCAATATCTTCTTTATCTGGATCTATAAATATAAACCTGCAAGACATATAACTAGGTTTAAACCCATTATATTTAGTAAATTTATCAAACTCAAATTTCATTTCATTTCTTAAATGCTGACCACTTTTTAAACCTACTTCAATTATTCCAAAATGAGATATTAGCCTTTCTTTTGCATCATAAGCTGATAATAATATTTTAAGGTTATTTTTCACATATTAATTTTTTTATTTATAAGTATAGTATAACCAGCTCTTAGAAACTCTGGACTGTATGACCGGTTATTTTCAGCTAAATCTTTTTCCATTTGAACATGCACAAAGTCTATATCATACACTTTTTTATATCTTCTCATACCTTCTAATCCTGCTCTATCATTATCAAACATAGTTAATATAAATTTATAATGACTGCGTAAAAAGTCTATTTGATCATATGATAATAAAGAAGTTTCTGATAAACCTGCAACACATTCAACGTCTAACTGAAGGTCTCTAAGTGCCATTATATCTTTAAGGCCAGATATGATTAGACAATTATCACTTTTAAATTCTAATTGTTCACTACCTATAAGATAAGACGTATCAACATGGATATATTTATTTTTCTCCATTCCAGGACTATATATTTGATATAATCCTTTATTGCAAAAAAATCCGAAAGTATATCCTGTATGAGTAGTAATAGTAGAACCTTTTTTTATTTTGTATTCATCTAATTGTTTAACTTTATAGAAATTTAATGTAGAAAGAGATATTTTATAACTTGCAAAGTCTTCTATAGAATATTGAGAAAATGATTTTGTTATTGGTTCAAAGATTGCTTTTTCTCTTTCCCTTATAATAATAGGTTTAATTTCTCCTCCATTGGATAAGAATTCTTCATAACTATATAAAATGTTAATTTCTGCTTGACTTCTATTTTTATTTAGAATATAAGATACAAAAGCTACGGCATCTCCTTTCATACCACTAGAAAAATCATTCCATAAGTAGTGTCCATTTTTATAATAAAATACCAGTGATGGATTTGTATCTCTAGAAACAGCAGATCTCACTCTTATTATTCTACCATCAAACGGTTGATAGATTTTCCCTCTTAAAGGATTGGGATCACCTAAGAATCTCTGTTCATAATAATACTTGTAAATCCACTCCTCCGGTACATCGTTTATTGTTTCAATAATATTGTTTAAGTCATATTTATACATTTCATTCAATTTAAAAGCCTCTCGCAAGGGAGAGGCTTCAATTTTAATATATGGATTTTAACAACAGCTTAAAAAGGGAGATCTTGAACATCACTATCTAAACTACCTCCACTACCTGTACCATTATCATGAAAACCTTCTATAGATGTTCCTTCAGGAAGCTTTTTATAATGCCAAGGATCATTCTTATCAAATTGAACAAGCATAGAAGGATCGGCATTTTCTGCTTCTACAAAGTTTGTTCTAGGTAAGGAAAGTGTTACTCCATATTTACCGCCCATCTTAGGATATTCTTCTCCAAATACAGTAAACCTAGCAAACTTACCGTTCTTATTAAAAACGTCGGCTATTTTACCTACAATAGTTTGAAAAGAATCTCCCTTAAATCCTCTTATTTCATCATCAATACCCATTGCAATAGCAATTGTAAGCATCTTTCTAAGAAATAATTGTTTAGAAGATTCATCTTTCATATATACACCACAAGCAACTTTACCAACTTTACCTTTAAATCCTTCTAGTGGAGTAAATCCATCCGTTGTTATAGGAGGAGTTTCCATATGAAGAATGGCCTTTGGAGATCCAGTATTCTTAGAATACTTTAACTCAATGTCATTAATCTTCAATACTTGATTAGATCCATAGGTAAGATAAGGGGATAAATTGGCTTGCTTTTGACTCGCGTCTAGTTTTGACAAATCATAATTCATATTATACGGAATTTAATTTTTATTATTGTTCGTAATCTATAATGGCTTTCCTGACTAGTTCAAGGTCGTTAGGTATTTCTACTTCTTCAAACATTCCTTTTGGAGTACCTGCGGTAGTTGTTCCATTACTTTGGGTTTCAAAGAAATATTCAATACCTTTCTCACCACTTCTATTATTAGATCTTAAAACAGTAGTAAATAATCCTTCAAAAGTTATAAGCTTATTAATTAACTTTCCGCAGGTTTTTGCTCTTATTTTAACTACTCCTTTATCATCAACTTCATCTTCTTCATGATTTAAATAAAAGATAATAAGATCTTTCCTCATTTCTTGAGGCTTAATACTAGCAACTGTTAAAATATTACTAGCTATATCATTAAACTTATTGTATCCATTCTCTTTTATTCTTAGCATAAATTCAAATGCAGACATATATTGAAAATCTTCCAACACAATTGTTTTAACGTGTGGCATTTCTTTATCTATTATATCTAATACTTTTAATATATGATCAACTCTTCTTATAGAAATAATATTTCCTGTCTTTTCTTTAGAATTAAATGGTACATATTTAGACCTCCAACCTCTAAAAGGTAGAGGTTTATCTGCCACATTGATAATAAAAGTTGTAGCAGGATCTAACTTTTCAATAGAAGTTGACTTACCTGTTTTAGATTCACCAAAAATTAGTGCAGAATTAGCCATTCGTTTTCATAGTTTTCATTTTCATTTTACGCAATAAATTGTTTATTTATATTTACAAAATCATCTATTATTACTTCTACTCTTTTATTTATTGTAAATTTCTTAAATTCATTTGAGTCTAAGAAATTTCTGTATTTTTCCATATATTCTGAAATAACTGTTGGAAGTAAAAAATGACCACCTTCTCTTTTTCTTTTATGATTTCTAAGTATAGATTCTCTTAATTCTACATCGAAGAGTTTTATCTGCACGTCTTTAGAGCTGCCGTTTAGTACTACATTAAACCAATCAATATTGAGTGGAAGATTATCTATTATTAATCCTTTTTTATGAAAGTTTATATTTATTATAAAGTTGTACATAATGGCCATAAATCTATCATCAATTTTATCGGATGATATAGAGCCATTTGTCATCATTCTAAACTCATCTAGACTAAATCTTATATAATCATCGTTATTTCTAACAAAATCTAAAGACCACGTAGTTTTTCCAGAGCATATTGGACCTATACATATTATATTTTTCATATTTACTTTTTAAATAAAGGCAAACTAAGAATCACTACTTACGCACTATATGTCCATCTATTGGCTTTTAGGCCAGTTTTGGGATGAACACCATTAGAATCTGCAATTTTTACTACACCTTTTATACTAAACCTACTTAAGCACTTACTAACCTGTATAGGGGTAAGCTTCTTTACACCTCTAGGAAGTCCCTTATTTACCATGGTGGTAATTTCATAAGTGGTTAATTTTCTTTTTTTATTTTTACTGATAAACTGTCCGATTAATTGATTCTGATTGATTTTCTTAGTCATTCTTTGGATTTTAATTCTTAAAAATTGGTTTTTCAAATCTCTTCTTAGCTTGCCTTTATACATTTACCAATTAGGATTTCTTTTCCTAATCATATCATAATGAGTAGTGTTAATGTTTTCCTTCTTGGGCATTTCTTTCCAGAAATTGGTTGCACCATCGAAATATAAACCTACATTTATATTTGAGATACCAAATCTGTTTTTGAATATAGAGAAATTTCTATAAGCGTCTCCTGTGAGTGTCATATCATATCCTCTATAATTTCTTATTTCGTGTTTTTGTGGTTGAAATATACCTAGTGCTACATCACAATCATTATATGTTAACTTAGATTCTGCCAGTCCATCTTTAGATGGCTCCATTTTAGATGCTTTATAATGATCTACGTTTTCTTTCTCAGCACTCTGTTGCTGAATAAGAACAGGTATGTATTTATAGTTATTTTTACATTTGACAAAGTATTTGGATAACTTTTCTATACAAAGTTTAATATTCATATTAGGTTCTAACGATAATAAAGAAGCATGGTCAACTATTATTATTACATATCTATTAGGATTATTTGGAATATACACTCCATTATTATCTAGTTTTCCATTTTGAATTGAATAATTTTCAATCTCCTCTATTATATTAGAAGGGCTATAAGAACCTTCATAAAACTTTAACTTTGATTCTAATTTACTAAAATATTCATTGGTTTCTTTAACTGCCATATGAATATTATCATTGATTCTTACTTTACCAACTGATCTAATTATATCTACATTTGTTCTTATGCCATAGTTTTCATATAGTCTTTTGGCAATCCACTGATGCATTTTGGTTTCTCCATCTAACTCTAATGACCAATAAAGAATATCTATATCTATTTCTTTATTATTTAATGTAAATTCAAATGGAGTAAATACGAATAATTCATCTGTTAATTGTGACTTACCGGCACCAGATGCTCCTGAAACTATATAATATCTACCTTGCTGAGGTCCACTTAAGTATTCAGATGTTCTTGGTAATTTTTCATCAAATGGAATACAATTAAATTTCTTTAATTTATTTTCTTCAATCCTCTCCAGCGCTCGCTTAAATAAAGACATTATATATCTATATCAAAACTCTCATGTAGGGCATTTCCATTTAATACTTTATCGCACCATTCAGCTAGTGTTGAGGTTCTAAATTTAGGAACACTTTCCTTATATATAAAATAAGAAGAGGTTCTCATAAAGTTATAACCACGTTCACTATAATATTTTATATATTCTTGAGTAGCTTTCATTATTGTATTCCAATCATATTCATAATTATCAAAGAACCATTTGAATTTAGGTTGCAATTCTTTTAATGAACAACGTGCATTTTTACCACTAGGTAATATTAAACTCGGCCACAATAACCTATATTGTTCTACTTTTTCTGTATCAATCTCTTCGTAAAAGAGATTTAATGCTTTTGGTAAAAGCTCATATTTATTATTTAAATATCCTGTTACAAATAATGTTATCTTATAATGAACATCATTTAAACGAGGAGGTAATGGTTTGTTTTTCAACAAACAATAAAGCAAAAGGTATTCATTGGGACTGATATTATTTTTGGCACATACTTTTAGTACGTCGTCTAAGTTTTCTAACCTCATGATGCAAAGTTAGAACAAATAAACGAAATTACCAAATTTATTTTTTAATAGGGTGGTGTAGGAAAAGGTAAATCATCTGTTACTGGCTGCCAAAATGGCAGTTGAAGTTCATGAAAGCCGTATCTTTTTTCCCAGTTTTTTATTTCATCTTCCTGTTGGTCTACTTTTCTAAGTATCTTTTCTGGAGGATGTTGTAGGTTTCTTAATTTTCTTCTATATTCAATTACATATTTCTTGTTTCTTTTCATGATCAATAGTTAAAAACTTTATTCTCCTATGAAGACAATCTATAAAAGTAACATCCCACGGTTCTTCTATTATGTCATTTACACGACTGTGTCCAACTACTTGCTTAAAACCTCTATAAGATTCATATTTACCCATTTCAGACTTATCTGCCCATAAGGGTCCTCCTATTCCAAAACCTCCTCTAATTCGTCCTATTGAGCCCAGAATCCAATTATCAAAAGTATCCTTCATAATATTTAATGTATCTGCAAAATTATACTTTAAATCTCCTGGACAGTGATAGATAAGGCGATCATAATATCTTTCATACCATTTACTAGTTATTCCAGCATGAGTAAATAAATATTCTCCTTGTTGATATCCTATCTTAAAGAGATCTTTATTATCCATAAAGAGCTTATGAACTTCAAGTGCATAAGTTTTTCTAAATCCAGAGCATTTAAACCAGTCATTTCCAAGGTAATAATATTGGACACAGTGATTGCCTAATAATAATTGAACTTTTTCTGGGTTTTCTTTCTTATAGTTTATAACTTGATTTAATAAATGGAGTATTTCTACATCTGTATAATGATAGGCATCTACGTAATCACCTATAAATATTATTTCATCCTGCTTTTCTCTTTCAAATTCTTGTATTGCTCTTTCAAAAGCATAATTATTTCCATGTAAATCTCCTACTACTAAACTTCTCATATCATATATAAGCACTCATCATCATATTCTATACTATTTTTATATTTACTTTTTCTAACTGCTTTTTCTGGTATATCATTATATATGCAATATTTTTCATAAATTTGATCAAATAATACATTAGGATTTTGAGGATCGCATATAACAACATCCATTCCAAGTTTCATTGGTATATGAAAAAGTAATAAAGTGAGATGATTTATAAACTCCCATGTTGAAGAATTATCTTTTTTCAATTTAACAGTAAATGTCTCATAATGGTTACTTGTTACTTCTAAATCTTCAAACGTCCACTTAGCCATTTCAAGTAATTTTTCTTGCTGATCTTTCGTTAGTACAAATTTAAAGCTGGGATCTAATTTCATATTATTTTCTTTTTAATTTTGTTTCTACTTCTATATTAGAATCGCCTATTCCTCCTTGAATTTCAATAGGTTCTAATATTTCTAAGATTTCATCTATATTATAAGGTTTATATAAATTACCGGCTTTATCTATTCCAATATCCATTTTTCTTCCAGGTCCTATTCTATTAGAATGTTGGTGGCCAAATAGATGAAACCAACCTTTAAATATTCCTTCCCAAGTTTCTAAAGGAATGTGTTGAACGATAAAATTTCTATCTCCAATTTCTATATGTAATCGATCTTGAACAGATAGAAATAATTTTTGAATATTCTCTTTATTCTTTTCAACATGATGATCGTGATTACCTAATACAAAATGGATATTATGACATTCTAGTTGCCAGTAGAATTTTTCAATGTTTTCAAATCCTGCAAAAGACCAATCACCTGCAAAGATTAATGTATGATTGTATTTTACGTACTTATTTATTAAATAAACTAAATACTGATCATGATGATCTACGCTATCAAACTCTCTACATATATCTTTATATTGCCAACTAGAGGTTGATTTTATAATATTTTTATGACTAAAATGGAAGTCTGATGTTATCCATATCTTACTTGATTCATCTGGATTAAATTTTAAATGATTCATAAGTCTTTTCTTACTTTTAAGTTTAAATTTTTTTCTTTTAGATAGTCTCTTATTTCATCAACTTTCATTGCTAGTCTAACTGCAGTATAACAATGCCTATTGATCGTATGACAGAAATGCATATGAAAAAATTTTCCACATCCTATATTTGCATTATATCCAAAATTATACATCTCCCATAATAATTCACTACAAAATTTAAATGTTATTTTAGGATTTATGTAATATCTTACTAATAAATAAAGATCATTTTCAGATCTATCTTTGCTTGAATCACAATGAGGTGATCCATCTAAGTAATAAGTAGGTTTACTTAAGATATGTAATTTATGAATAATATCCGCTAAATCTTCTACTTTATTAGAGGCATGAAATCTTATATGAGGATGTTCTTTTAACTCAGCTCGCTCTGATTTATAAAATTCCGTTAGCCGCTTTTTATAATCTTTATCAGATTCTTCATGTTGTTTATCTCTATCAAGCTTATTCATTTTTTAATTTTTTATATTGCTCATATAATATATCTACTGGATGATTACCTTTCATCATCATTTCATCTACTACTATAAAAGGTATAAAATCCATTATTTCTCTATGCTCAGGGTTTTCCTTGATTAATTGCTCTAATCTTATAGCAATCTTAGTTGTACATAACTCAAACCAATGAAAGTCTACTGGATCAGGATTGGTGCTTGGCATAGAGTCCATCCAAATGAAATTATATTCAGAATTTTTTCCAAATCGAATATTGATATATTCTGGAAATAACTCTTTAGCCATTTCAATTATTTTGGTTGATTGCTCTCTAGATAATGATAAAGGTCTCATATCTTTATATAATAAAATATACAAATAATAGTGTTTATTAATAATAGAAACGTACAAACTGCGGCTATATTTCCTATTCTATTACTAAATTCATCAAATTGATCCTCTTCAGAGCTATCTAATAAAAATAAAATTATTAATATTAGTATTAATAAAAGTTCGGCTTTTAAAAATGTCATTTTTTAAAGAGTTTAATAGTTCTGTCAATAATTAAGGCTAGTATAAACAAAGGCCAGATAAGTATCCACGATAGTGGCAATAAATAATCACCATCTGTATCTAGCTTTCTAAACGCTCCGTTTATAATAGTATATGTAATACCAATAATAAAATAAATCAATATTAAGTTTTGAGTCATAATTTATATTTTATATAATGTCGTAATAAATTCCCAGAATTAGAATTCTTAAATTCTGCTACACATTCAAACCCTGCGGCTATAGCTCCTTTTTCAAAAAGTAGATAGTCTTCTATTATTTTTCCTCTATAAGATCTAATAGGTATAGTAAATTGAAATAATTTACAAGATTTTCCTGAAGTTTCATTTTTAAATAAATGTAGAAGAAGCAATTTTATGTACTCAATTTTCCACTCTTCTTTTATTAAGCCTTTATTTTCATCTTGAACATCAATATCTCCTAATTCTACTACTCCACAACAATGAGCAGTTTCAGAATACTCTACATCCAGCTCTATTGAATCTCCATCTTCATAGTTATCTTCAGATTCAATAATGAATGAACCAAAGTTTATACTAGTTGAATATTCTTTTTTACTTTTTTTTAAACTTGATCTTACTTTTTTTTCAAATTTACAAAAATAGTTACAAGTTGCCATATTTAATTATTTAAATGAGTTAATAATCTCTCTCCTTATTTTATTTATTTCTAAAAGATCATAATGTTCTTTTACGTAATCATAGAGTTGGTTACCGTACTCTACAATAAGATTTGGGTTTTTAATTAAATAAGTACAAACATCATTCCAATCTGCTGCATTATTGCAATAAAAGACTCCTTTAGCTCTCATTTTTTCATCTTCTAGAAATGGAAACATATTTGTGCATATAATAGGACAGCGCATACAACCTGCCTCTATTATCTTTAAATTTGATTTCATTTCATTAAACTCGTTTTTGATCAAAGGAGATAAACACACATCTGCAAAATTATAATGATTCATGTACTTATTAACTGGTAGTCCCAATAAGGTAGAATAATTAGGAGCTCTTGACATTATATCATTCATCTCGTGAAGTGCAGGTTCTTTATAACGATCACTATATCCAGCTAGAATAAACTCTACATTTTTATAAGTACATGCATTTTTACCCATTAAAGTAAAAAATTTCTCTATACTTTTTAAATCTTTCCCATGACTTGGACCTCCTGCATACATGAAACGAACGGTAGTAGATTCTTGTTTTTGAGATAAAAACTGATCAAAACCTATTGGGATAGCATTAGGTATTATTCTAGCTTTTTCGTTAATAGGTAAAACAGCTCTTAACAATCTTCTATTAGTAACAGTAACAATATCTGCAATACTTAATGCTTTAATTATTTTTTGTTCTGTCTTATCTCTTTTCCAATGAGCTTCTAGATAATGTCCAGGATAAAGTTTCCAATAATCATCTATATCTACCCATATTTTGAATTTAAATCTATCACGTAAAGAAAGTATATGATCTAAGTCAAACGGCGGATATCTATTAAATACTACTAAATCAGCGTTTTTAAATGCCATTGCAGACACTTGTTGATCGTGTTCTATAATCTTTAAAGATTCTCTATCTTCTAATGGTAAGAATCTAAAAGGATTAACAACACGATGGTAATCACACGCATTAGTAGAGGTTACAAGCGTTAAAATTTTCATTCACTTTTTATTGTAATAGTTCCATGAAAAAGTTCTATTTGATTTATATTCCAATTTTGCCATTTAAGACTATCATCTTTATCATTCATTCTAGTTAATACACAGACATTAACTGCAAAGTCATTTTTATGATTGCGACCATATATATAACCAACCTCACCATCTTTTTCTACCAAATCTCCATTTTTAAAACCTTTATTAGGATCTTTTCTACTAATTAATATCTCTGACATATATTTTATTTTTCTTTTCCACAATGTTTACAAACTACTCTTCTACATCCTTGGTGGTTTATTCTTCTTATACTAAATAATTTACCACAATCACTACATCTATAAATAAATCCTGATATAACCATAACAATAATTAATAGTATAAATATAATGATTAAATCTGTCATAAAATGCGATTTTGATGATTAGAAATTATTACATTACCATTCCAAGGTTTGATGTCTTCTATCCTCCAGTTAACAGTGTGACCTGACAATTTGTCAGATTTTATTACTATTACTTCTAAATAGTTTCTATCTTTGGTGTGGTTAATAACCATCCCAATTTGACCATATTCATTCATTACTAAGGGTACATCTAGTTTTTTCATATAGTATAAATTTAAATTTTTAATCTTCTGTTGACATCCATACTCCAATAGCTATTCCACCACAAATAATAATAGTAATAACCCATGTAAGAATTGTTGCCAACCACCCTCCTATAATAACCATACCTACAAAGATGGATGCAAATATAAGGAAAATTATTAAATATCCAAAAAATTTTTTCATAAATTTAAGTTTTAGCCAAATTCAATTAATCCATTTGGATATTGATTCCAAAATTGTAATAGTTCATCTTTTATCTCTTCAATATTTCCAAAATGAGATTCAAATGGAACTTTATATTTTTCACAGTATTTTTTCATATATTCTAAAGTTTCATCATAAGATAAAAGTTTATCTTCTGGATATCCACCAATTCTAAAAAGATCATATAAACCTTCTACTTTAGTATATATTTTTTCATTGTGATAAGTACTAAGATTTCCAAAAGCTGAAACAAATTCTCCTACAATTGTATCTAATTTATTATCAATGCAATATCTCATCATTTGATCATGTTGCTTATGATAATCATCTGTTCTATCTTTCATTTGTTTAAGATATTCATAAGCTTTTTCTTTTATTTTATCCCAATTATCTAATTCGGATAAATTATAAAACCAAGTATGACACCCCATAAATTATTCATTTGATTATAAAAATAAATTTGGAAAATTCAATAATTAGTTGTACCTTTGTATTGTTCAGTAATATATTACTTATCTTATACCGTTGTGATAAGAATGCTGTATCCCATGGACAGATTGCTCAAGTGGGTGGTGCATAGGTAGAACTATAGCTTGAGTGCGTTGTGCTAAACAATATTATCATGTTTAAATCTAGGTATTCTTCTAAACTTGCGTAACCTAGAGCCCCACGAAAATTATACGGAGGTAATTTTAAACGATGTTATTTCTTTTTAATCTTTCTACTATAAAGTAGGGGGATTATAGGGGGTTTTGTCTTGATAACTTCGTTTAGTACCCTCTCAAATTGCCATAGGTAATTTATTTACTGCGATTTTTTTAATAAAAATTATTAATAGTTGTGTGTACTAAATTTTACTCGAATCAACAATCTTGGTGCGCAAAGAATAAAAATAAATTGCGTGAAAATGCTACTGAAATGGAAATAAGAATGTATCAAAAGATAAAATCTAAATTTCCAAAAGCAAAATTTCAGAAGGGGTTTTTAGGATATGGTAAAACCTTTATAATTGCGGATATATACATACCAAAACCTTATAAAGTTATAATAGAGGTTGATGGAGGATACCATAATACTCCTGAAATAATAGAAAAGGATAAGTTACGTGATAAATGGTTAACCGAAATTAAAGGTTGTCAAGTTATTAGAGTTAAAAATGAAGATGTTCCAAATCTAAATATTAATAAATTTATAAGAGATAATATAATATGCAAATAAATGCATACTTTGACGGATCTTGCTCCGATAATCCAGGAGGTACAATGGGTATTGGATGTGTCATCTATAATAACGTAAATGAAATAACCTTTTCTAAAAAGATTAAACCGCGGCTTACTAATAGTAATAATGTTGCTGAATTCGAAGCTCTTTATTGTCTATTAAAATTACTTTTAGAAAATAATCTTCAAGAAAAGTCAATAAAAGTTAATGGGGACTCTCAACTTATTATTAATATTATAAATGGCACTTATAAAGTAAGAGATAATAAACTAACTGCTTATTATTCTTATATTGAAAAACAACTATTACCACTATTTAATCATATAGAATTTGAATGGATACCGAGAAGATATAATAAAGTGGCAGATAAGTTATCTACTTCTTAGAAAAATTTGCGGTCATTATTCTTACTAAACTATTTTCAATTGAGTTAAATAACTTATTTGGTTGCCAACTTCTACCATCTTTATCAATAAATATTTGATCTTCATTGAACATATAATAATAACCTTCAACTCTTTGTTCTGCTATTTGGGCTCTTAAATCTAGAAATTCATATTCATTTAAGAATCCTAAACTATTATTCTGAGGATCAAATACTTCAACTGTCTGCGGTTCTATTTTATTTAATTTAATCATTTTATAAAATCATTCTTTTTTAGAAAATTATATACATCACATAAAGCTTCTTCTAGATCGTCATCATTTTCTATACCTTCTCTTAACCATAGAAATCCTTGAAAACTATCGCTTTCAAATGGATTGTGCCATGATCCATAACTTTTTACATCTCCATAATGAGGACTAAATATATCAGCTTCGGCTACATCATACGATAACTTTAGTTCATCTGGACTTTCTATTATTATAGCAAAGTCGAACTCGACTCCTTGAAAATTAACTGTTTGTGGTAATCGGCGGATTTTATCTGCTATTGACATATTGTTATTTTATTGTTCCATTATTAATTTACCTTTAAATATTTTACATTCATTAAAAGGCCAAAGTGTAATTTCATGAGCTTTAAATTCAAATACTGATGCATTAGTATTATTATCATGTAAGCTTCTAACCATACCAATTCTGGCTTTATAGACTACTAAAGTACCTATTTCTATCTGATCTCCTTGATAATCTACATTTTCTACTGTTATTATTGGCTTCATTGTGATATAGTTATTGATCCCTTAAATAATGTAAGTTCACGTTCTATAAAAGACCTAGTAACACCCATTAATGTTGTAATTTGTACATGAGTACTATTTATAACAGTAATAATTCCAACATTAGAAGAGCAAGGATTACCTTCTGCATTCTTAATTATTACTAAAGATCCTTGTTCAAGTTTACCAACTGAAATATCAAAATTAAAATTTGGTTTCATATATTTAAATATTGTTTTACTTTGTTTTTTATATTATTATAGTCTGATTTACTAATATCGGTATGGTTTTCTAAAGCTTGATCAAAATTATAAAATGTTTCTTTAGTAATTTGATTCATATCATTTAAAGTTTCAAAACCTTCAAAAGGAGTAGGACAACTACAGCCAGAATCTGTACCCCACCAAAGAGTATTATCGTCTAACTTTCTCCAAATTACAAACATATCAAATTCATATGAACCCGCTGTATCTATATCATCGAATATTTCAAGACCACATTCTTCTGGGTCATAATATGGGTTTTTGTTAAATTTCATTTTATTAGTTTTATGTGTTTTTCTGAAACTTTCTTACCATTTACTATTTTTACTTCGTTGTAATCTTCTTTTCTTAGTGGGCACCATTTTGGAGGTTTTTTCTCTACGTTATCCCAATTTATAAGGTTTTTATAAACGCCTTGATTATTAGAATGAGTACATTCCATTTCTTTATAGCGTCCCCAAAATGGACAATCTCCACATTTTTTTACTAAAGTCATAGATTAATTTTAAAAATTAATTTGGTAGTTTAAATAATATTTTGTATATTAACTTAAGCGATATTGAAATTGCTTGATAAAAATTTAAATAATTATGCAAATAATTAAAGCAAGTTGTGGTAGCGGTGGATGTAGTACTCCTTATGATACTCTTCCAGTTGATAAAAAGCCAATTAAAATTAAATAAATAAACTACGAATAGGAAATGATTCGTTTTTAATTAAAACACGTACTGGATGCGTGGAAACATCCTTACAATATTATGGTCGTTCGTTATTTTATTCAGGAGGGATTAATTGTAAAGAAGCAAAATACAAATGATAAAGACTATGCTGGTCTTTTCTCCCTCGATAAGTTATTTAAAAAACTCCTAAGTCGCTGGAATGTAGCATTTTCTGATAAATGCTGCGATCAAGATTCTACCGTTCGTCCAGTAAGGTATAATAAAATAAGTGCTCATTTAGAGTATCTTGACGTGGACAATGTATGGAAAACCGTACCTAGTCTCTAATCCTTTAAAACTAGTGGATGTCCTGTAATCAAAGTACCATACAGACTTGTACGGCTCAAACGTTAATTTTAGATTCAACTGTTGGAGATCTATCTATTAGTGATGGTAACACCGTTAATTTGGGTGATACTGTCAAACTTTTAGAAACAGATACACAAATACAATCTTTTACTTTAACTGGGTCAATACTACAACTTGTCTATTTACCAGAAGATCGTTTACCTCAAGCAGTTAATGTAGATTTATCTCCTTTAGTAAGTGGTGGAGCTTCTATTTCTGTTCAAGACACCAGTTCCATTGATTTAACATTTGATGGAGTAACCTTAAAAGGTAGTCTCAAAATAGATCCGTCTTCTACTGCACCCGTAAGTGCAAGTAGTAACGGAGTTAAGTTTGATTGTTGTCCTGAAATTCCTATTACTACTAACGTAACTAATACAATTCAATTAATACCTAGTGGTAATGGAGGTCATGTACTTACTGCCAATCTAAAGTATCAAGATTCTCCTTCTTTACATTTTTATGATAGTAATTTAGGTTTAAGTGGTTCTGTTAAATTATCTACAGATACAGGTAATGCTTTAATACTTGGTACAGACGGTGCTTTATATGCTCAGACATCTGACGTACAATTGGCTAATTTACCTACTAATGGATTTGTAACCACAGGTCCTAGTGGTACTTTGCTGGTTGGATCAGATTCTAAATTATATAGAATACCAACTCCAAATCCAGAAACACCTGTCACGGCTATAGATACTAATACTGTCAATTTGACAGTTTCTGGTATTAGTAATCATACAATTCAGGCTGACGTTAACTTAGTTAATAGTGATACAATTACGCTTACCTCTACGTCTAATGGTATACAAGCAGATGTAAAAATAGATGGTACTGCACCTGGTAATATTCTTATTACAAGTCATTCTAATGGACTTGTTGCTAATGCTAATGCTGCTACTATAGCAGGTATTCAAAGTACATTAGCAACGGTTCAAAATCCTATTACTAAAGTATTTGGTACCTTAAATAATAGTAGTGCTGGATATGCTCCTGTTTTTATTAGTCAATATGGTATAAAGATACCAGTAATGACTACTAGTCAGCGCACTTCTATACCCAATGGAGATCTATATGATAGTCTACTTGTATTTGATAATACACTTAGGCAGTTCATGTGGTATGATGCCGTTAATAGTATATGGTTAGCAATTGGAAGTGGATCTGGAACAACTCCCACACCTCCTGTTATTTCTACTTTAAAAATAAATGGTGTAGTAGATGCGGTTGGAAGTCCTTTTACGTCTGGTACTACTTATGTTAATAATGCCCTTGTTGGATTTCCAGTATTGGTATATAGAAATAAACTAATGGAACCTGATAGTGATCCTGGTAATGGAGATAGCTTCTTTACTAAGAACTTATTAGATAATTTTATAACCTTTAGTTCAGCTTTAACAGCAGGTGAATTAATTCAGGTAATTATACTACCATCTTAATGAAAAGGCTACTTACAATAATATTGTTGTTTACTACTTTCATAAGTAATGCTCAACTTGAGCAGTATTTAGGAGGTAAAAATACCACTATTAGAGTGAGAGGTATATTAAAGCCAGATAGTGGACTTATACCACCTTTTGATACTTTATCTACTTCTCCTGTTGGAGCAATGGCTATTAAGAATAATATAGTATATTTTAAAACATCCAGTGGATGGTTTAGTTCAAATTCAGGCTCATCTATTAGCTTGGCAAACTTACGAGGGTCTAATCTATCTACACCTATTCCATCTTATTATTGCTCAGATAAAGGTAAAGAAGGGTTCTTTTATTACGATGCAACTGATAATACAAGTGTAGATAATACTGGTACTATCATAGTAGATGCTGGTGGACATAGATATAAAAGGATTATAAGTAATTTCATTGATGTCCAATGGTTTGGAGCCATAGGAGACGGTACTACTAATTCTACAGCAGCAATTAATGCGGCTATAGATTTTGCAACAACAGGTAATACACTTAGTAAAATTGTAAGAATACCACAAGGAACTTTTCTTGTAGACTCAATTAAAATAAGAAATTGTTCTATTATAGGTGATAATGGTAGAACAACTATTCAAGCTAGGGTAAGTTCTGCTAGTGGATTATTTGTTCTCGTAGATACACCTGCACAAAAAATTACAATTGCTAATCTAAAACTTGTTGGAAATGCATCTAATACTAACCAACATTGTTTCAATATAACAGCTATACCTCAAACATCTCCTTCTTATACAGGAGGATTGTGGGATAGTAAATTTCAAAACTTAGATATTTCTGGATTTAAAGGACATGGCTTTCATTTCTATTGTTCTGATGGATTGGGAGATATGGCTAATCAATTTTTAACACTTGATCATGTAAAAGTTAGTAGTACATCAGACTCATCTTCTAAAGGCTTATATGTGGAAGGTCAAATGGGCCAACTAACTGTTGAAGATTCAGAATTTGATGGTCAAGGATCAACCAATGCTGGAACAGTCGGTGTTGATCTTCGTTCTTTACTTACTTCCAATGATCAGATATTTGGAGCAATTACTTTTAAGAGAGTAACAATTCAAGCAGTTAAAAAAGCGGTTTATACTTATTTTGCACAAGGAATAAATTTCCAAGATTGTTGGTTAGAAAATGATTCTTTAGGATTTCATGCTACCAATAAATCTAGAGTAACTGTACAAAATACACACATTGCTAATGTTGGTACAGGGTTAGGTTCTTATATATTTGGAAATGATGGGTCTATTTTAGATGCTATTAATAATGGTTTATATGGTACATTGAATGGTAGATTTTATACTTCTCCAGCAGGTAGCCCAGGTGGAGGTCGTATATTCGGTAATTATGGTCAAGATAACCTTTCTTATACTACTGTTTTTGTAGGTCAAAATATTAATGTAGCAAGTAATACGCTTAATACTGGTTATTTTAGAGATATTGTAACCAATGGAACATATTCTAAAAGTTCTTTTATTAATACAATTAATAGTAATTTAAATCCATTAGAACAAATTTTAATAACGTGTAGTGAGGGAAATAATCCATATAGTTTTGTACAATTTAGAGGGCAAAGTGGTAATATCCAATTACCCAGTGGACTCGATTCAAATAGTCTTGTATTAAGAAATGGTCAATCTGCACTTTTTCAAAGAAGTGATTTACTTAATACATGGAGACTTATAAGTGTAAGTAAAAACCCAATATATTCAGATACGATACCTAATAGTACAAATTTCTTTACTGGAGAAATTATCTATAATAATAATCCAACACCAGGTACAGCTGCTTATTGGGTATATAAAGGTTCTGGCTGGGATAGCATTACAGTTGGATCAGCTGTAAACCATCCATTAGGATTTGGCAGCTCTCCTACTTCCAGTGGATTAGGAACTAATGTTACCAGTCTTACTATTTCAGGAACAGATGCAAATATGAAACTTACTTTAGTTACTTCAGGAGCTGTTTCTGGTACAATAGGAACTATAAATTTTGCTAGCGCTTGGCCAAATACTCCTATAGTTATAATTAGCTCTGCTAATTCTACTACTGGTAGCGCAATAGCTAATACCTCAGGAGGTTATGTAGCAATTAACGGGACAAGTACAACTGCTGCAGTAATGACTGGAGCCATATCTGCCGCAGGAACTTATATCTTTAATGTAAGAACAGGGGGCAACTAAGAAATGATAGATCATCGTAGCATATTACTTTGGGTAACAAATGGACTAGTAACAATATTTGGCTTGATAACACTTAATACAATTGCTATTGTAATAGGTATACTTGCAGGTATAACTACTATAGCATGGAACGTGGTTAATACTTATTTTAGAATAAAAGAAGGTAAAAATAAAGATGGCAACAGGTCTGACGAATAATTGCTGTACTCCGCAGAAACTCAGTATAAATAATAATACTGGGTATTTATCTATATCTGGAGGTAATCAGGTATACTTAGGTACTTTAATAAAGAGCCTTGGTATAAAGACACCTGTTGTAGATTTTAGACTAGATGGTTATATTCTAGTAATTACTTATACGGATAGTAATGGGGTTATACAAAACAAGCAGGTAGATTTATCTGGACTTATTGTAGGAGGTAGCTTTACAGTTAACGATACTTCTAGTATTGACCTTACTTATAATAATGCTAACTTATCCGCAGATATTAAAATATCTGGCCAAACTGGTAATAGTATTCAGGTAAATGCAGATGGTATATGGTCTCCTATATTTTCAGAAACCTCCCTTAATTTTACAGATTCATCTACTGTAGATTTTACAGCCACGGGACCATTTAATCACAATATAACTGCATCAGTTAAGATTTCCAATAGTGTTGCCAATAAGCTGCAAGTAACTAACGGATTATTTGTTCCAGACATGACCACTTATATACTACCAGGAAATAACATAAGTTTTGGTAGTGGTAATGGTTCAGCAGCTAATCCTTATATAATTAGTGCAGGAGGATTTACTCAAACTCCTTTATCTGTAAATGATAGCTCCAGTATTCACTTTAATAGTTCTGGATCTTATGGAATGACTCTTACTGGCAATGTAAAAGTATCTTCTTTATTAGGAAACGCACTTATAGCTAATGCTGATGGATTATATGTTCCTCAAGCAAGTACTAATAGTTATTCAGATGTACAAGCTAGAGCAGCTATTAGTGGAACTGCTCCCATAATTTATAATAATGTAACAGGTGTTATTGGAATAAGTCTCGCAAGTGCTAGTTCAAGTGGTTACCTGTCTCAAACAGATTGGAATTCTTTTAATACTAGAATTCAATCTGGTAATAATTTAGGAAGTACCAATGCTTTTCCAATTTATCAAAGTCAAAATGGCACACAACTTAATTTTAATGGAATTAGAGCTGGTACGAATGTAACAATTACGCAAAGTGGTGGTGATCTAATAATAAATTCATCTGGAAGTGGTGGATCTACCTCTTCTAGTGTTTTTACTATAGATTTTATTGTAGGAGATGGTGGAGCGTTAACACCAACAGCTGGATCTTCTCAATTTAATCCTACTGGTAATCCTTTAATTGGTAAAACAATTCTAGGAGTATGGGTAGAAGGTGTTAAAATAGCAGGCGTTGCTAGAACAAATGGAGCACTTTACTATACTTTTACACCATCTTCTGGTTTATTAACGTTAACAAATGATGTCTTTACTGCAGACACATATTACTCAATAATGTATAAATAATGAAAAAGTATTTAGGTATTATATTACTACTTATTTGCGCAGGATTTGGAATACCTTCTGCTTGCACTGCTCAAATTCAATACATTGGTACGCCAAAAAATACAATGGTTACTCGTGGAGTAGCTAGAGAAGATAGTGCACATGAATTTGCTATAACAGATACAAGTAAACACGTAGCTAGACCTGGTAGAATGGTATCTTTCTTGGGACAACCTTATTGGTGGGACGGCACTCGGTGGTATAGATTAAGAGGTGATACTACCACTATACCTGGTCAGGTAAATGCTGACTGGAACGCTACGTCTGGTGTGGCTCAAATCTTAAATAAACCAGTACTTGCAACTGTAGCTACAAGTGGCTCCTATTTAGATTTAACAAATAAACCTACTATACCTCCCGGTCAAGTCTCTAGTGATTGGAATGCTGCTTCTGGATTTACCTCTATACTTAATAAACCTAGAATGATAGATTCTATTTGGAAGGATTTAGATTCCATTAGAATAAGAGTAAGAAATAATGATAATACATTTAGAAGCTTTGCTATAAAAGATTCTGTTGGTAGTACTGGTGGTTCTGGCACTGTTTTGGACGTAGCTGCCGGCAATCTTTCTCCTATATTTGGAGCAAGTGTTTCTAATGCATCTACTCATCCCTCTATTAGTTTTACGCTAAGTAATGCTGCTGCTCATACTTTTTTAGGTAATACTACTAGTTCCACAGGTCCTCCTGCTTATTCTACTATTACTGTAGCGGATTTACCAGGATCTATACCAGTGAGTAAAACTCTTTTAACAGTTACTACTGGTACAGGTATAACGCTTGTTGGTAATAATCTATCTCTTGATACTATATCTACACTAGCTAGTATATACGATGTATCATTAAAACAAAATCAATTATCTGGAACTGGATATATTAAACAATCTGGTAATACTTCTAACTATCAAACAAATACTCAGCTTACAGCGGATATAAATACGTTTACTACCACTCTTTCTGGTGCAGTACCTGCTCCCGGTACAGTGAGTGGTAAAGTTCTTTCTGATAATGGAACATGGGTTGCCCAAGCTAGTGGATCTGGAGGTGTAAGCACAGCTACAGGAGATGCAAGTGGTACAGCTGTGGGATCTAATCTTCCTCTTACGCTTGCTACAGTAAATAGTAATGTATTTGCTTCTAATACTTTACTTAAACATACAGTTAATGCAAAAGGTTTAATTACATCGGCTGTTGCTGCTACTGCTACTGACATTACTAATACACTTACTTATATACCTTTTGGACCTATTGATACTGTTAGTAAATTGGCTACTAAATACGATCTAACCAAATTAGATACTGTTCTTATAGTACCATCACCAAGCCTTGGAACATATCCTGTTGCTATATATGGTAGAAATGATACGGTTTTTGCTAAAAGGTTAATAAACGGAGTTCAAAATTCAGATAGTTCTATTACTGTTGGTAATATGATAGCTTCTAATAATCTATCAGATGTTGGTAATAAGAACTCCGCTTTGAATACCATTTTACCTAATCAAGCTGGAAATAATGGTAAAGTATTAACTACAGATGGTACTAATACAAGTTGGACAACTGCTAGTGGAGCAGGTAATACTAATATAAGTGTTACGCAAAATTCCACTACAGCTACTATTAATTCTTCTACAGGTACTGCTGGTACAGTTGTTCTTGTTAATTATAGTAATGCAGGATTAATGAGTCCTGGTGATAAGAAAAGAATAGATAGTACTATTAATTTAGCTAATACAAATGTTGGTGATTCTATTGCTTATTTAAATATAACTGGAGATACTGTTTGGTTTAAGGGCATTAATATGACTTCAAGCACTAATTCATTAACATGGACTAAAAATCATACTCAGAAAGGATTATCTTATGATGCTACTATAAATCTAGCTCATGCTAACACTTGGACTGGATTACAAACATTTGGTAATGCAACAGTGGGGTCAACACTTATTCTTTCAGGTACAACATATCAAGCATCTAATGGTAAGTTAGATTACCTAATACAGGATACCACTACAGGTACTGTTTATAGAACCCCTTATATACCAATAGACACTACAGGAAAAGGTAATGGAATGGTATTAACATGGAACTCTTCTACAGGTACTGCTCAATTTCAGACTCCTGGTAGCGGAGGTACTCTTACTAACTTTAGTGCCGGTAGTGCATCCCCTTTGTTTACAACGAGTGTTTCTAACCCTACTACAACTCCTAATTTAACGTTTACAGTTACTGCAGCTGCTGCAAATAGTTTACTTGCTAATGCTACGGGATCAAGTGCAGCACCTACTTATGTACATCCTAGTTTAACTAGTTCTTTATTTTCTAATCAAGGTACCACAACAACAGTATTAAAAGGTAATCCTGCCGGTAATTTAAGCTTTGGTTCTGTAGTTCTTACTACAGATGTATCTGGTCAGTTACCTCCTGCTAATGGTGGAGTACCTTCTGGTGGAATAACTGCTCAAGCATTGGTTAAAAATACTGGAACAAATTATGATTATGCTTGGACAAATATTGTTAATAGTATAAGTGGTACAGCAAATCAAGTTAATGTATCTAGTTCAACTGGAACACCTGTAATTTCATTACCGCAAAACATAAACACCGCAGCTAATACAATTTTTGGTTCACAGACTTTAACTACTGGAGATCTTACTTTAAGTAGAACTGATCAAGCTAATGCAAATATTTTACGTCCTAATACTGCTGGAGCAAAAGGTATTAATTTTTCTGTTGTTGGTGGCGGTCCATTAGATAACTTTACTGTAAATTCTACTACAAGTACATTTACTGGAAATGAAACAGTTAGTGGAAATCTTACTGTTACAGGTACTGCAACAATAAATAATAAAACAACACTTGCAGCTTCTACTTCTTCTAATCCTACTGCCAATATTCCATTGGGTGTGGCCGTCACTTCTCCAAATCAAGGAGATATATGGACAACTAGTGGGCATCTATGGTATAGAGATGGAACTACTAGTTATGATCTTTTAGCCAGTGGTGGAATTACTAATTTAAACGGTCTTTCAGCATCTAGTCAAACTTTCGCAACAGGAGGCTCTGGAACTGATTTTAATATTAGTTCTGTCGGTAGTACACACACTTTTAATTTACCTGATGCAGGTAATGCAACAAGAGGTGTAATTAATGCAGGTACTCAAAGTATTTATGGTACTAAAACACTTATTAATGCTCCTATATTAACTACTAGCTCTACCATAGGTCAAGTATGGAAAGCAACTGGAACCGGTGGACAAGGTGCATGGGGTACAGACAATAGTTTATATAATGTAGATGGTACTTTACTTGCAAATAGAACTGTATCTGGTGGTAATTTCTCCTTAGCATTAGGTACTAGTGGTAGTCCTTTATCTGGATTATCTACTTATTCTACAACTGGAGTAAATATAACAGGGGGACAGTATAATAATGGTCAAGGATCTCAGTTATTAGGAGTAGCATCTACTGTTAATAATCCAATAACTGCTGCTAGTGGAACAGTTTCTAATTATTCTTCTTATTACTTTCAAGCACCTACTATTACTAGTACTAATACTGGAGTAGTATATGCTAGTCCAGCAACATTTAGAATAGAAAATGCGCCAATAATGGGTACAAATAGTTCATCTAGTGGATTTACTTATGCTTTGGATGTAGCAGCAGGCTTTAGTCACTTTGGTGTTTCACCTACCAATTTTTCACTTAAGACGGATGGAAATACTATCTTAAATGGTGCTTTTTCGAATAGTAGACATGGTGTAGCTTTAGGTGCATCAACATCATTAAAATATGCTTTATGGTTTGATGCAGGTGCTGATGTTTCATCTAGTGCAGGTGATTTTGGCGGAATGTATCTTAATTCGTCGGGAAATCTTTTCTTTGTAGATATTTTAGGTAACAAAAGAGATTTACTGGATTATGGTGCAGGAGTTTTAGAAACAACTGGACCTGTTACAATGAACAATCAATATTCAGATTATATATTTTATGGCTCGTCAACTGTTACATTTACATTACCTGACTTAGCTACTAATAAAAATAAAAGATTTGTTATAAAGAATGCAGGTTCTGTTAGTTTAACGATAGGAGTAACAGGTAGTGATGCAATCTATGATACTTCCTCTACTACATCTATTACAATAGCTCCGGGAGTAACTAGAACATTAATTGCATCCAATAGATTTTGGTATGCGGAATAAAATAAATTATGATGAAAAAAATATTAATATTTTTACTTAGCTTAATTGGAATTGGTGCTAACGCTCAAATAGTAAGAGCATATAGTATGCAATTGCAAACTACTGGACCTTTTCTTAGTTTCAGTGGAACTTATTTTAATTTTTCAACAGTTCCTGGCACTGCCTCTAGCTCTCAATCAGTAACTGTTTCAGGTATAAATCTTACTGCTAATGCAGTATTTACTGGTACTACAGAGATGGAATTGAGTAAAGATGGTATATCATGGTCTGGATCTGTATCTTATACTCCTACAAGTGGTAGTTTTTCTGGGCTATTATATGCTAGAATAAAATCTACTGCAACAACCGGTTCTTATTCTGGTAACATAACAGGTGTAAGTACAACTGCCAGTTTAAATATACCGTTTAGTGCCACTGTTACAAGTTCTCCTAATATGGGAGTATCTACCAATACTATTACAAATCTAAATTCTACAACTGGTACAGCAGGACCTGCTCAAACATTTGTAGTCACCTTTTCAAATATAGCTGGTAGTGTAACAGTAAATAACTTTTCTCCTGTTGAAGTAAGTCAAGATGGTGTAAATTTCTCCTCTTCTATTTCTTTCTCTACAGGCTCTCCTAAGACGGTCTATGTAAGAGAGTCTGCATCAGCTCCAGCAGGTCCTGTAAGTGGCACAATAGTAGTTTCAGCATCAGGAGTTTCTCCACAGAATATTAATGTAACAGGTACGGTTAGTGGAACAAGTATAACACCTGATTCTGCTAGATTTCAGTTTGCAATTACTTCTGGTAATGGAGTAACAGGATGGCAAAGAATACCTAATGATCCCAGTGTCTCAGTAAATTCTGGAACAATATCTGGCACAACAATTACTTATAGTACTGTTTCTACAGCTAACTGGGGACAATTAGGTGGAGCATCTGCTTCTGCTAATAATGGTGTAACTAATGCTACTATACCTGATGCTACCAATTCTGGTGTCATGAGAGAAGCATTTTTAAATTCAACCACTTTTAATACAACTAATGCTCAATTTATAACTGGAGGATGGAAGACAGATGGTACTCTTTATGATATTTATTTATCAGGTACTACACAATTTACAGTAGCAGCAGTAGGTAATTACACTGTACAAGGTGCTGCTCTTCAACCAAATCAGAATTTTAATGGGCAAGGTAATACAAATATACAGTTAATATTTGATGGTGCTAGTCACACTGGTATAGCTCCAGATGCATCTGGTAATTTTACCTTCTACTTAGGTAGATTAAATACTAGTGAACAATGTGCCTTAATAAGTTATATAAAAATCAAGAAACATGGTACGTAAGTTAATTTATTCAATTATACTTTTATTTGCAATAGTAAGAGTAAACGCTCAAACAAAAGACCCTGGTAAATGGTCCATAGTAGCAAAATATAAATCTTTCTGGTCACAAAGTAAAATTCAAGAGGATTATAAAAATAAGCAACTTGGAGTGATAATTACTTGCGATCCAATTAAAAAGACCATTACATTTATTCAAGCAGATACAGTTATATTAAAATATGGATTAATAGAAACTTCGGAAGATGATGATAGATATGATAAAGATTGCTATGTATATCATACTCTTGGATTAGGAGATGTGATTTATTATTCTAAACAAAAAAAAGTAGTTAGAAATTATCCTAATAACTTTATTATTAAGTTTTTAAGCACTAAAGAGAAATAGTGAAGAAATTACTATTCATATTATTTATACTTCCTATAATAGCTTTCGGACAATCAGAATCAAGTGCATTTCAACATTATGATACTATTTATAATAGTGCTTGTGGTCCATTTAAGTTGATTATCCATAGACCTATAAGTAGTGATACAGCTCAGCGACCTGCTATTATATTTATGCCAGGACAAGGAGAGCAAGGTACTACAGATACAACTATTATAACTAGAAATGGTCCTTTTTATTGGTTACAACATGGTTGGGACGGTGGTGTAACTTTAGGTAATGGAAAACACTATCCCATTATAATAAGTGTTTCAGCAACAACTACTGTTACCCCTTATCCTCCTTGCGTATATGAAGTGCTGAATTATATTGTTACACATTATCCTATTAAGAGGAGCAGTGTACATCTAACAGGACTTAGCCAAGGTGCATTTAGTTGGGGAGCAATGATTAAATTTGAGCAAACTGCTGGTGCTGAAACTGGAATGAAACTCATTAAAAGTGCTTGTTTACTAGAAGGTACTCCTGATCCTTTACCCTCTCCTTATAGCACATGGGATCGTGATACTGTGGCTTATAAAGTATGGGCAGCAAAGTATGGTGGACGATATTTTTACTTAGAAGGTTCAGGTTCTGATAACTTTAGGGATGGTTGGCATTACTCCCTTGCAATGAATGATTCAGTACCTGGATCTGGTTACTTTTCTTATGAAAATTTAGGAGGAGGAGCGCATTGCTGTTGGAACAGCATGTATGATCCAAGCGCTACTAATTGGAGTTGTGTGACTCCATTAGGACCTAATAATGCTCCTAGTCAGGTAGGTAAAAATACAATGGGTACGTATAGAGTAGGTCAAAACCTATTTACATGGATGATTGCTCAAGGTGACACAACACTGGTAGGGGGAGTAAACTGTAATCCTACAGTAAGTGCAGGATCTAATCAATCTATAACATTACCGATAAATACTGTCAATTTGACAGGATCTTCTAGTGCATTATGTGGTAATACAATATCTTCTAATGTATGGAGTGAGCTGTCAGGACCTAATAGTGCAACCATTACTAGTCCTAATACACTTAGCACAAGTGTAACTGGACTTATTCAAGGTACATACGTATTTAAGTTAACAACAACAGATAATCAAAATAACAGTAATAATGCTACAATGCAAGTAGTAGTGAATCCGGCTACAGTTACATATAGAAAATATACTTGGCCAGTAACAAATGGTAATATTAATATTACTAATGCAAATGTAGGATTTACTTTAAAAGGAGGAGACACTGTTTATATACCACCGAAATCTGGAGGTTATCGTAGTTTCTCTATGTCTGGAATAGGAACAATAAATGATACATTAGATATTCAAATAATAGCTCAAGGTAACGTGTTTATTACTCCTAGTTCAGTGAATTTGTTTGCTAATACAATGGATAATTGTAACCACGTTCGTGTATATGGAATTAACATGAGTAATCACGCTGATCCATTTTTATTCACATATGCAAATACAGCCCATTCTCATTTTATAACTTTTGATTCTCTTGTACTTATAAAGATGCCTGGATTTAATTCATCTAGTCTTCCTAGTTCTAGTACATTACCCAACTATGATGGATCATCGACAGATACTGTCCATATGTTTTATAAGTGGAGACTTACTAAAATCTTTGCAGATAGTAGCTCTACTCAAGCAGGATTAACATTTTTTACAGCAGGCAATACCGCTGCTAATGAAATGTGGGCATTTCTAGAAGTGGATCATTGTAAGATAGGAGATTACACTTCTGGTGCTCCTAATCCAGCTTGTTATCTTAATCTAACCAATGTATATGGAGTAAAAATTCATGATGATTCTTGTTGGAACATAGGTGTTCTTACTAATCCCATAGGTCATTGTGGAATGTTTCAATTTAAATATTGCTATGTAGATGTTTATAATAATTACTTTGGTCCTTCGATCTTTGGTAATGAAGCAAGAAGTTTTGGACTTGGTCAAGTTCCAGCATTAAATTGGCTATTTTTACGAGAAGATTCATTATTTGATGGAGTATCTAGATGGCACAATAATATTAGTAGATTGAAGAGAAAATATCCTGTTGTTGAAGTAAGACCTAACTTTGGAGATGGGACAATTTCCTATTATTTACCAAGAAGATCACTTAGAGCATATAATAATACACTTTCTAGACCTGGCGTTGGAGCTGGTAATAGTTATTATAGTGCATCTTATATAGATGCTTATGGTGTAGGAGTAGATACAATAGAAATTAAAAATACACTAATGTATGGTCCTTATACAGACACAGTCGCCTCCTGGCCATTTTTTGGTAGTTTAGGAACAGGTGGAGTAATCCTTACTCAACCTTCAGGTCAAGTACTTAAGATAGACACATCAAATAATATTTCTGCACCTACTTTTGCAACAACCGGGTTAAGTGATAGTATATTATTTATACCTAAATTAAATAGTGTATTATATAATGGTGGAACAAATGTACCATCTTATATAACCAAAGATAAATATGGAACACCTATACCTACTCTTGGTAGAGCATCCTTTGGAAGTAATAGTAATATAGACATAGGAGCAGTTCAATTACCTGCTTTACCTGCTCCACCAGTTCTTAATGGTATACGAATAAAAACAGGTCATAAGCGTAAATTCATTCGAATATAATGATATATAAATTAGTAACAGATCAGCTTCTAGAAAAGCTAAGAAGAATGGTAGGTAACTTGTATTTCATACAAGGTAAACCTAATGGAATTGCTACATTAGATGCTAATGGTAAGTTACCAGCTTCTCAAGGAGGTGGAGGTGGTGGGGCAGTTAGTTCTGTATTTACTAGAACAGGTGACGTTGTTGCTCAAACGGGAGATTATACTTTTGCTCAAATAGCAAGTACTCCTACCACAGTATCAGGATATGGAATTACGGATGCAACTACTCTTACTGGAATACAAACGCTGACTAATAAAACTTTAACCTCTCCTATATTAACAACTCCAACACTTGGAACTCCAGGCTCAGGTACTCTTACTAACTGTACAGGTTTACCCATTTCTACTGGAGTAAGTGGTTTAGGAACAGGAGTAGGAACTTTTTTAGTAACTCCTTCTAGTGCTAATTTAGCATCTGCAATTACAGATGAAACTGGTTCTGGAGCATTAGTATTTGCCACATCACCCACTTTAGTAACTCCGATTCTTGGTACACCGAGTTCTGGAACACTTACAAGTTGTACTGGTCTTCCAATATCCACAGGCGTATCTGGGCTTGGGACAGGCGTTGCTACTTTTTTAGCTACACCAACGAGTGCCAATTTGGCAGCCGCCATAACCAATGAGACCGGTTCTGGTGCTTTGGTTTTTGCTACTTCACCAACCCTAGTTACTCCAATACTAGGAGTAGCTACAGCTACTACTATTAATAAGGTAACAATAACTGCTCCCACAACAAGTTCTACGCTTACTATAGCAGATGGATCAAGCTTAATAACTTCTGGAGCTTTTTCTACTACTTTAACTGCAACAGCCACTACAACTACTACATTACCTCCTATTACTGGTACTCTTCCAGCAACAGTAACATCCGGTACAAGTACTTCTGTTTCTACTATAGATATTAATATGTCTTCGTATTATAACCTATTCAATGTAATAAAGATATATTTTTATAATTTAAGACCGGTTACTACAGCTACAGATCTTTGGTTACTAGTATCAGCAGATGGAACTACATACGACAATGGTGCAAGTAATTATGCGTATATGCTAGGTTATCATAATACAACATCTGCTGGTACCGTTAATAGTTCAGGAGATACTAAAGGAGTTATCATTACAGGTATTTCTAATAACTCCGCCGCCTCCATAGTGGGAGAATTAACGATATATAGTCCAAGTGTAGCAACAATTAATCCTAATATTCAACTTAGTGTTTATTATACACAAGCTGCACAAATTAATGGTGGTATAACAAGATTAAATAATCAAGTTACCAAAGGCATAAGGTTGCAAATGAGCTCTGGCAATATTACAGGAAGTTATTCGGTTGTGGGATATAAATAATAAATTAAAAATTAAATCACAATAAAAATTAAAATTATGTTAAATTGGAAAACAACAGTGTTTGGTGCTATAGCAGCCCTTGGTGTTTATCTTACTGCTCAGACTAATCCTATCTTACACGTAGTAGGTCTCGTTTTATCTGCTATAGGTAGTTTTGGTACAGGTGTGGCCGCATCAGATGCTAAGAAACAGTAAAACTATGAATGAAAACATTTCTTTAGGAGAAGCCTTTAGATATTGCGCTTCTTTTCCATCTTATTGGATATGGATAGGAGCTTTTATAGTAGCTCTTATCTGTGGTCTTATTGCTATTGAAAAAGTAGCAGTAAAAGAAGATAAAGATTTAGATGGAGTAAAGCTATTTTGGGTGGTTATATTTATTTTACTTTTAGCAGGGGCAATATTTAAGAATCCCACTAATGTAAGAGAAAATACCACTAAGGAACAAGCAGCACGAGGCGTATACATTGGTTTCTAGACTAATAGTTTGGATAATATTTGTTATATTAAATATCGTTATAGCTAAATCAAATGATATAACGAGAAGGAAGCGTATTGCAAATAAAAATTCAAAACAAATAGAACATTTTTGGTATGGTTTAGGGTATGGTATTTTATGTGCCATACCCTGCTTCCTTTTGAAAAGTTATACTGAGTTATTTAGTTTATCATTACTTCATATCTCAGTTTTTCCAGTAATGTATAATATTTATAGTAAACTACCTATATTTAACCTTAGTAAAACAAGTAAAGCTATTACAGATAGACTAATGGTAAAACTAGGATTAAAGTCAACTAAATGGGTTAATATTATTGCTTTTTGTTTAAGTCTGTTATCATTGGTAATGCTATCACTAAAGATCCAATAATAACAGTAAAAAGCACGATACTAAATGGAAGTAATACTTCTTTAAGTAAACTGAGAACTTTATGAAGACTGTAATCAGTTATCATCATAATACTACATGTTATTCCAGTAAATACAATTAATAAACCTAATATAAAATATAAAACTTTCATGGATTATTTTTTATGGAAATTCAAGATCAATATAAATGGTTATTACAAGAATCAGGTCCTAAAATGCTTTTAGAAGCATTAAAACTCTATGGTACGCATGAAACTCCCGGGACATCAGATAATCCCATTATTTTATCATGGGCTAAAGAACTAGGTATAAATTGGTATACACATGACTCTATACCTTGGTGTGGATTATTTATGGGAATAATAGCTAAAAGAGCTGATCATCCTTTTAATCCAAACCTTTTACTAAGTGCATTAAATTGGGTTAAATTTGGTACTAAAGTAGATGAAGCTAAATTAGGAGATGTTTTAGTATTTAAAAGAACAGGAGGAGGTCACGTAACCTTATATATTGGCGAGGATGATCAAGCGTATCATTGCTTAGGAGGTAATCAATCTGATCAAGTAAATATAGAAAGAATAGCTAAATCTAGAATTTATTCTATTCAAAGACCACCTTATGAAGTGGAACCTATCAATATAAGAAAGATTATTCTTAATAGTACTGGTAAATTATCTACTAATGAAGCTTAATTACATCTACATTCAATCTTTTTACGTATTTCCCCTGGTTTATAGTATAATTTAGATATAACGGAATCTACTCCATATAATAAACAGCAATAATATTCTGATTGATTTATAAAATAAGCAGCTCTTCCTTTATAGTAATAACAAGAATCAAACTTACTGCAATTCCAAGAGCAAAGGTATAAATCAGAATACTTTACAGCACTGTCATGCATTTCATAAAACGAATTATAGTCTAAATAATATTGATCTATTTTATAATTTGACCACTTATTATCTTTATAATACTGTCCTTTACTTGCAAAGGAATTAAAAAAAACTAATAAAACAAATATAATATATTTCATAAAATTACCATTTTACGGGCCTATCGTTTTTTGTTTCTATTCCCCAAACTAGAAATATAGCAATAAGTGATATCCAGCTAAATAATGACATTAATAGATTGAATTTTCTATCGGATAGCATATATATACTATCTTTCTTTAAGAATTTTCTTCCTATTAAATAAGATAGTACGCATCCAGGAAAATATATAATTAAAAATAATATCATAAATTTAAATTAAAAAGGACTACCAGTTAAGATAGTCCTTTTGTGTTTCTTAATAGGTGTTAATTACTTCTTGGTGCTTCCACCCTTTTTATAACCACCTTTCTTAACTTTACGAGAACCTCCGTCCGTTGGTGACTGAGGATTTCCTCCCTTAGCTACTCCATTTCCTGAAGGTTTTGCATTTCCAGGTTTACTTTTCATACTTTTACGTTTTATTTTACTATTACCAATATTGGTATCTTTATTATTTTCTTCTAAATGCCTTCTTAAGACACTACTAAATGACATATCTTCTTCATCTTCCCATAAATCTCCGTCGTTCCACATATCATACAATTTTAATTATTTCTTCTTTAACTTTTCTCCAATAATCGGATGTTAAAGGAGGTAGTTGATCATCAAATATCTTTATAATCTCATTACAAGCATTTATAGAATCTTTAGGAGTACTAAAAGTAGCTGGTATGAGGTTGCCCTTATCGTCTTTAGCTAACCCTAAAAATAACTTAGCTCTTTGATTAGGTGTCATTGTCATAATCTATTTTTTGTTCCAACCCATATTATATAATAATATAAGTAAGACTACTATTATAATTAGTGTCATATTTTAAATGTATTCCTAATGTTAAAGAATCCAGATAATCCTAAAGCCACGGATAGTATTATAACCCATAATAACCTCTTAGAACTCTGTGAATCTTTATTAGCATATTTTATCATGTAATTATTTAAAGAGTCTCTAGAGGTCTGTAATGAGTTCTTATAAGCATTTAACTGACTCACGTCTACTTTATTTATAATAATAGAATCATGAATGGTTCTTGTTATATAAATGGGTGGTGATACCCAATATCCACTTGAAATAATATCCCCAGAAAGATCTATAGATCCAATATCTGTAATTCTGCTTGTATCAATTAATTTTGATAGAGAATCTACCCATTCTTTTCTACCTTCATTGTGCCAAAAGTAGTTATTTTCTCCTAATGGTAATGAATCTAAATGATGATATAATGTGTCATACGTAGTATCGCTTATTACTTTTATTCCACTATCTATTTTTTGCGGATGTGCAATGTAAAACCAATTTTGGAGCTGGTTTGAAAATTGATTATTCCTCGCATCTTTTTTTTGAACTCTTGATACCGTGATGCAGCCCGATACCAGTGTACTAAAAAGGGAGACTAGGATTAGGTATTGGAATTTTTTCATTATTTTCATTTTTTCTTACTTGTAAAAAAGCTCTTGGTAAATTGTTACCTCTTATATTTACAAATCCTGTATAAAGGGTTGTTAATGTTTTAATTAATTCATTTTCTGATTTAATTTCTTTTAATTCAGATAGTTTTTTACCTGCGTGTTCAACAAAACCTTTATAATATTCATTATCTTCTGAGACTATTCTTCTCATATCTACTTTGGAAATAATATAAAGATCTAAATCTTCTGGTTCTTTACCCACAGGTTCTAAGAAATCCTCGTTTAAATAAATAGTAAGATTTTTTATGGTATAAACTAAAGAAAATTTTTGTCTTGTAATAGGTAATGTATCTAAAGGTCTGCCATATTGTATTTCTCCTATATTTTTATTACCTATACCCAATATTTGATAAAAATCTATTCCAAAACTTTTAATAAATTCAAGAAGGGTTTTTAACCGATAATCTTTAGGATTCATTAATTTGATTACCTTATTAATATCTATCCACCCGGCAGGTAATAAACCTTCTACGATTATCTTATTTTTATCGTCATGTAAAAAACCTGTTACTTTTTTAATGGTACCACCTTTTATACTTTGTGTATCTTTCTCAATTAATACTTCATCACCTACTTCTACTCTATTTATTTCATCAATAAATTGATAATTTTCATCACCTCCACTATTCCAATTACCATGATATCCATCATCCAATTTGACTACCGATTTAGTTATAACGTTCATTATTTTATACCTTTCACCTGTAGCTAACCAAATTGCTTTATTGTTATCTTTTATTTTAATATATCTTCCTTCGTCGCTTTTTTTAAATGGCATATTTATATTTCTTTAATGAATTGAATGTCGTCATAAGACAGGAGCTTTAAATTCAGGTTTTCACCCGCCCAATCATTTATCCATATTATAAAGTTACTTAATTCCTTTTTGGAAAGATCTCCTAACGATTTACAATGAGTCACATCCTTATTATCGATCTTATAAATAAAGCAAATTCCGTACTTCATTTTCATTAGGATCTTTACTTCATCTACAGTGTATCCAGTGACAGAGCTAATTTCTCTTAGACAATGATGAATGAGTTTCAATTGTTGTAGCGTTTTTCTATCCTTTAACAATTGATATTCAATTAAAACATCATCTCCTGGATTTTGGTTTTTAACCCAATTTTCATATTGAACCGGGTTACTTATAACTATTTTACCGTTTTTATCGAATTTACCGTAAATTTTCATACTTAAAGATACAAATAAATTCTCAATTTACCAAATTTATTTGCACCAACCCACGGATTTGAACCGTAATCTCTGATGCACCCACCATTGTTTTGCCTCGTTAAACTAGGATGGTGATATAAATAAGAGCCCTAGAACATGCTGGTCCTAAGGCCCTTGGATGAAAAAAAATGATTGGAGTCGAACCAATCTTGTGCTTACCTGATGGAGGGGGATAGCACTGTTAACTCTGGTGGTTAACTTTCCTACTACTTATATTGAGAACACCAGTTATTCTTAGTAAAGAAATTATCATCTTCTAACTTTCCAAAAAAAGCAACTATACTCAAGCAAAAAAGACTTGTATACAATAGAAAGTCTGTATTATGTGTAATAAAGAAAGTAGCTCCAATTAAAATAACTGCAGCTATTAGTAAAGAAATGAAATAATTTACCTGATTTTTAGTAATCAAACCTAAGATTCTTCTAAAAATAGTAAAATCACTACCCCATTTTCTTACAATCACATAATGTTGATCATCCTCTTTATAGAACAAAATAGGATCATTCCAATAAGCCCAGAAGTCTCTTATAGCTCTACCAATCCTACTCTCTTTCTGTACTACTACTTTTTCGTCTAATTTAAACATTTTAACAGGAGCTAAGATAAAGAATTCGTTCTTTAATTGATATTGATCAAACTTAGTAAAATTAGCATGATTTTCTCTTTTAGACTCCTCTAATGCTTTGATATTAGTGGTAATATCTGTAGGGATAATTCCTTTATAACGATTGATAGGTAAAAAACGCAGTCTATACTTTTCACATAGTTTTTGAATATCGTTTACGTGAACAACAGTAAGATTGGTTGCTTTTTCAATCTTTTCCATAATAAGGAGTTTACCCTTATCTTCTTGAATTTGAGCATTGAGTGAGTTAATACCTAAGTTATTTAAAATAAAAGAATCTTCTAGACTTTTATATTCCAAAAGTCCTTTGATTTCTTTTAAATCAACATTCTCAGGGTTCAAATTAGTCTTAGTTTCCGCAGCTTGGCGGCGAACTTCTTTTTCTAAATTTACTTTTAACATGCTGGTATATTTAATTATTAATAAATACTTTTTAATAAATCTTCTCCTGCTGGAGTTAGTTCATATTGAAGATTACCTCCAGGTCTTACCAAACCATAACTTGCAAGTGTATTCATAGCAAGTCTGCTTTCTTCTATATACTTTCTGTCAGGAGACTTTGTCCCCCAACGTAAAAGGAATTTTTCTAATCTTGTTAAATCATTCCATTCCATAATCAAAAGGGTGGATTTTCAAATTCAACAATAGTTACTTCACAATCAACCATTTCTTCCTCTATTATTTGACGTATAATAGTCCAATCCCCACCTGCAAGTCCAGCACCTATGCGCGGCAGACCAATCGTCCTTTCTTTATTTTCATAGTTTAACTTACGTAAGCAAAGTCTAAGGGCATCATAATCCAAAGGTATTGCATAAGGACTAGGATGTTTCCAATGATACTGTGCGTACATATTATATACCCAAACGTTTTTATTAGTATCATCGGTTTTTCTTATATGGCCTTCAATTCTTCCTAACTTATCTATATCTCCTTCAAACATATCATCTTCTAAAATATATTCTTTTGGATCATTGGTTTGAAAGTAAGTAGCCATAGAGGAAGCTATTCCCTTGCGTTGCTTGCAAAAGCAATTACAGCAATGCCCAATTACTTCAAATCTTGCCATTTTTGCTTGAGCTATTAAATCTCCACGTATTTCACTAACTATTGGCATGGTGAATTAATTTAAAATGATCATATAATAATTCTATATATTTGCCTCCTATTGATTTAATAGTATAAGTAGACATATAATATTTTAGTTTGGGTTGTAGGTAAAATATACAAAATTCCAACCAATGAATTCTTTCAGTACCACCATCTCTATTAAAGGTAACAAAGTAAGTGCCGGAGATAACGTGTTTTTCTAAATTAATACTGTTAGCTAAATAAACATAATTACCTTTCTCATCAATAGCATTTTCTGCATAATCACTAAATAGTGTTCTTACCATTTCAGTAAGCTTATCTATTTGTTCTTCCGAAAGAATTATTTCTTTCATATATTAGATTTTTCTATAATCTTCTTTTAATAACTTTGCGTAACATCCATCGTCCGTAGGATTAAATCTTTTGTATAATTGATATTCTTCTTTAGAACATGAGCATATGAGCATAACTTGAATAGTTCTATACTTTGTTTTATTTCTTTTAACAAACTGTTCAAAAGGTTCACTTATAGCTACAGTAAATGTTATTGGTCTACATCCTTCTGGAATAATATTAAAGCAAATTCTGTAATATTCTCTATTCATGTTAATAAATAAAAGGTTAATAAAAGTTGTACAAAATGTAAAAATTGATCAAATCCTACACTAACAAAGAATCCATGGGTATTTTCACTATCCAATAATTGACTATTTACTCTTGATGTGTAATAATCTGTTGCTGTATGACAGATAAACGTTATTGGAATGAAAAATTCAATAGTATCAGGAGCATATGGGAAAATAATTAGATATGTAATTAAAGGTACAAACCAGCATATAGAGTAAATACCTGTATGTTCTAATAAATATCCCCATTCTTTACTTTTACCTTTAGCTTGACTATCTGTTTGAAATACAAAATCAAATAACCAATGAAAGAAGAGAATGGATAAAATTACATAAATATTTACCATTTTATTTTATTTATAAGGTTTCTTATATATTCTTTATTAAAAGTATCTTCAGTATGTATAGAATTAATAACTAATTCTAAGGTTTGTCTACAGGCTTCCTTCATTGCTAAAATACTTATATCTATAGGCCCTAATCTATGAGTATTTCTATCCCACAATTCTTTATAAAGGTTATTTAGATCAATTTTATCTTCATAAATAGGCTCCCAGAATTCTGGAAAATTTAACATTATACTTTCATTGTTACCATGGCTTTTATTAAACCAGTAATCTTTAAGATCGGGGTTTTTGGATTTAGTTCTTAACTCCATGCCTATAGGACCACTGCTAGGATACTCTTTAATAAGTTTGAATCCTATTATTTTTCTTGACATATTATTTAAATATAAATGGTATTTGAATAAGTGCTAAAAGAAGTTCTAAAATTCCTACCTCTGTTTTTCCTTCTGAGAAGAACATTATTGCATAACTAAAGCAAAGTAAAAAAGCAAATACACCTAGTGGTTCTATTTTCATATATTAAATTTTAAATTAATAGTTATAGGGGAGGGACATTCATTACTGCCGAGTTTTCCCTGGGTTTATAGCGCCATTAACCAGCTCCAATTGTCTCGAAGATTTCAGACTGATCAGTGTCTTCTACGTAATGAAGCTATCCTCCCCCTTTCCTATTTTGGGAGTACTATGGGGATCGAACCCACCTTTCTGCACCTCAAGGGCACGCGTTTTCGCCAGCATATCCAATACTCCGTTTTATTTATAAATAAATTAATTCGTATAGACATTATGCTTTAGTTACCAATTTACCTCCATAGCCTTTCTTGAGTTGGCCACACGGGATTTGCACCCTTGACTCCGGATGTCTAGTCTCTGGCGAGGTTGATATACAATGTAACTATTTAAGCAAACAAGATATCGTTCTTGTTAACGTTTTATTTAATTATTTCTTCAATTTATAATGAACACCATTAAACTTTAAATCCGTAACAGTTTGAGGGTTAATAAGCCGTGGTTCACCCTTTTGCATAGAATGTACTTGTATATATCCTAATGGATTATCTTGTACTGCTAGTCTTTTACCTGCAATATAGTGAGGCTTTTTATCTTTACCAATATGTACAGAGCTAAAAATTCTACCACCTACTTCATGGATTTTTTTAACCATTTCGGTGCGTGTAACTTTTTCAATTTTGAATTCTCTTTTCTTAGACATTTTATTTGATTTTAGATTTAAATAAAAAACCCTAGTAGAAACTAGGGTACAATGGTTCTTTCTGTTTTATGAGAAAATTTTAATCTATTCTTGGTAGGACCACTTGAATCCACCGGCAGTTTTTCTTTTCCATCCCATTTTCTCCAAAGATAACCTCCTGATAAATGATTTCTTTTTATAGCTCCATAGATTGATTTTATAGATACATTAACAGAATTAGCAGCATCATGAATATCGTTATAAATCTTCAATAAATTTCCTTCCTGATCATATTTTGCGAATTTACTATATGAGAATTTTGTTTTATATCCTCCAGGTTGAACGTTAACTAAACGTCCATCAGCGTATATATGTTTTCTACCTAACTCCCAAATATAAGCTTTCTCATAAAAAGAAATTATATCCTTAGAATTAGTTTCTTCCCATATTTCAACTTCAAAATCTTCACAATTAGAATAAATATACCACCATTGCTTATTTCTTTTAGATTTTAGGATTGAATAAGCTCTATTATAATCACCTTCTCCTTTATATTTAGTACCAACACCAATATAAAAAGGCTCTTGATTACACAAGTGGCAGTATAAATAATATTTATTGTTTATCTCCATTCTTTGAATGTCTGCTTAAACTCCATCCATTTTCTATTGCTTCTCTACTATGATCTGTTATCCACCTATGGCAGTTATTACAAACACATAAAAATTTACTTTTATCAAATAGAAGGTCACCTTCTCTCCCGGCCATATGATGGACTTGGAGTGCTGATTTATCGTCTATGGGATAGGGTACTAAACATCCAGGTAAATTTACTTGACACACGTCATGAGTTTCTAGAAATTCAAGTCTAGCTTTTTTATACTCCGTTTTACGATTTTTACATTCTTTTCCAAATCGCTTTCTCTCTTTTTTCCAAGCTTTTGGTTCTTTTTTTATTAGCTTTTTGTACTCTTTACCCCAGCAAGAGTGACATAAACCTTTACTAAATATAAATTTAGGTAATTTGCAACCTTTACATTCTTTTTTCTTCCTCTGTATCAATATAGTAGCTTTACACTACAAAGATACAAATAAAAATTTAAACCACCAAATTTATTTATAGTTCAAATTGAATAGTATCTTTAGCTCTACCTTTTGGTACTTTAGCGTCTGATACTTTCCATCCACAACTAGTATATTTAGAATAAGCCTCCCAAATAGCTCTACGCATACTTTTGTCAATATATTGACCATTTAACTTTACTTCACGAAGTTTTTTAATTGCCTTGGTTAAACTTAATATTCTTCCTATACATTTTGAATATACGTCTTGTTTGTGACACCAGACAATGGACTCTACTAAAACCTCCGGATCTCCATTATCTTTTAGTAAAGAAATGATGCATTTTGTCCACCGCTGATTCTTTGGTTTTTCTACCACCACTGTCTCAAAGTCCTCTTGTCCTTTCTTTCTTATTTCAAACCTTTCAAGAAAGGAATGCTGCCATCGAACGTGAATTTTGTGATTACCTAGTTGAACTTTCATATTAAATTATATTAAAAAATTAATGAATTAAACCTGCGTTAACAAATGCTTTATAAATTTCTCGTTTAGTAAGACCAATAGTAAGGTTATTAATACCCACTACATGATTCATAGGTTCTTCTATGATTATTTTAAATACATTTTTAAAATAATTAGCTCTTTTAGTAGTTTTTTCTTTAATTACTAACTTATCTAAACTTAAGAAGAAAGCATTTACTTTTATATTTGCTTTTTCGTTTCTTAATTGAGTTAATAGTTGTTTACCTTCTCTTGTATTTAAGGCTTCTTTGAAGGATCTTTCTTGATCTGCATCTAAGGAATGTTTATTTTCAATAGGTTTTAAGGTACTCATGTCAAATACAGGTAATTTTATAAATGACTGATTACCATTTACCTCGGTTAAGAAGATAGCGGTTTTACCATCTCTGAGATTCCATGTTGTAGCGGCTTGTAACATAAAATTGAATTTAAAAATTAATCATTTCAATAACTTTTTCATAGCATTTTTTAATATCCGTTGGAATTTGTTCTAATCCTAGATTAATACATACAGGTATTAATAAGTTCCAATCCCAATGATATCTTAATTGATGATGACTTCTACAAAGATATTTTCCATTCTTACTAATACCCTTATAAGCATGTCCTGTATCTGATTGAGTTTTCCATCCCGGTGGACCCTTTAATAATGGATCATTATGTCCAAAATAAGTATAGCCCATAAAACGAGCTATCTTCTTGTTTTCCTCTAATATATCCATAAAAGCTATTTTAAATTATCATAAATATCGTAGAGGTAGTCTACTAAATGTTCTGTTTGAGAATACAACCAAACTTCTAATATGGACTCCCATGCTTTACCAGTTTGCTCACATAAACGAATAGGAATATCTAATGTACATAATTCAAACCAAGAGATGGCTCCATCTTTCTTTGTCTTAACATGTCTGTAATTAATATAAAAAGGATTATTAACAGTGGGACTTTTACCAAAAAAAGCATAATCTGGAAATAAAAAGTCACACATCTCCATTAATTTGACAAATTGCTTATCAGAGATAGGTGTGGGCTGTATTGTATGCATTATAATAAGCTCTTTTTAGATGAAATTTCATATAATTCAATACTTTTAATAGTATGAATTCCATATTCTCCAAAGGGACAGTAATTTTCTTCAAATTCCTGAATTTCATCTTTTGTTAAAATATCTTTATATAATTCATAAGGATCTTTTTCATGTTTATGTTTGTATTCACTATTATCCCAATTATGTCTTTGAGGAGATTTTTTAATAGCTGAAGATACTTTTTCAATTAATTCTACATTAAACCAATTATCTTTTTCTTCAACTTCAGTAGTTTTATATACATAGTCGGCATCATTAGTATCTGCTTTAACAATAAGTAAGTATTTTGGCATAATTTTAAGTTTTATCCAGGCAATTCTTGCCAATCTACAACATTTCTAGCATGATCGTGATTATGACCCTCAAATTCATATTTATCTCCTACCTTGTCAGTTAGTACTCTTATACCTATTCTCCATTGAAAACTTCCATCCACTTTTTTTACTTTTACTAATACCCTTTTTTCATAATCGGGCTTTTCTCTTTTAGGTAATTGTACCATATAATTAATTTTAATTGGTTAATAAAAAAGCCCCTAGATTTCTCTAAGGGCTATTGGCTGAAACCGAATATACCATGACTCAAAAAGTTAAACCTTCATGGAGGCTGAATTGGTGGAGCATACCAAGAATCGAACTCGGTGTCTCCGAATGTTTCAACTTTATAAGTTACATGCTTGAAGATTTTTCTAAATCAGCAAAATATTTACTTGATATTCTTCTAGCTAATCATAGTAACAAGTTCACTATCTCCTTTTTACAGTTGAGATTACTGGGATGTACAGGCTATTACGCAGCCATTTCCAATTCTACGTCAGCAAAAATACTACGCAATACTGCGTCACCTTTGCTAATTCTCGAAGCTTTATTAGAGCTTGCATTTGTTGTTGATTCTAATTTGTCAAAGCGGTAATAAATCATCCCGCTTGCATGCCTATTCCATCTACGCTCCGGATCTATACCAATATGCCCCATATTTTTTATAAAGGTAAAGCTTCAGGCTCATCTAGAGAATCCCTGAAACCATATTGTTGTTTAATTTCTTTTAAATGTTCTTCTACTTGAAATAAGTTTTCAAAATAAGGTATTTTTTCTTCATCAAAAATTCCTATTTGACTAGGTTCTACTTGAAACCTGGATTCTAATAAATTAATAAATTCTTGTTGAAGGTCGGTTAAATTTTTCATGTTCTGGATATTGAAAGTGCAAAAATCTTTTGTGTGTCTTTGGTAGTATCATGCGCTAAGTTATCAAATTCTAGTATTTCTTTAAATCCCATGTCTTTTATGAATTTAAGCAGTGGTCCATGGACATGTTCATTATTAATATAACTACTACCTAATGTGGCAAGTATGCATCCTTTTTTATCTGTACCTGTTCTAACATTACCGGAAGACACAAATTCTATTAAAGCTTTTCCATAGCTTTTAGCAGTTATACCTTTTTCTTTCTCGGTCTTTAAAATTAATTTTATATTATGTGTATTATTATTATCGTTAAATAACCTTACGATGCATAAACCGCAGCCAGCTATAGAACCTTGTAGTCTAAAAGTAAACCCATCAATAATTTTTTCTGTATCTTTAATGGTTACTTCTAATGTTTCATTCCAATTTAAACCGGTTTTGGCTATTTCTTTCACCTTAAATGTGAATCGTTTAAGTTCCATCAAATTCTTTTTTAATATCGTTAATTATCTCATCTGGAAGATCTTCTATTTTAGGTTCTTCTGGATAAGAGATTTCTTTAAATTCTTTTACTTTTATTTCTTCAAAGACATCTTCAATAAAGACGCCTTGATCTTCTGCTAGAATTCTTTCCAGCTCTAAATCATCATCTAATACTTTATTGAATTGAGCTTGCGTTAAAAGTATTGTTTTTCCGTTACCTAATTCCCACCTAATCATTTGTTACTTTTTCTTTGCAAGATACTAATTAATTAGGAGATTTCCAAATAATTTTTAAAGTTTATCTTCTTTTAACGTTTCAATAGCATTTTCACGCCTTTTATCCCAACGCTCTAGCATGGAGGTAAATTTCTTATTATTTCTACAGTGGTTAATAAGTTTATAATAAAGCGCATTTAATTGACCTTGATTATATTTTTCAACTAATTTATCAAATTCATAAGGTAATCTAGTAAGCTTTTCTTGCAACTCTCTATTTTCTGATTGAAGTTTATTTACTTTATTAATAAACTCATTATTTAAGTTATCTAATTTTTCATAATCTGATTTTTTAACAAGACCAAGCCATATAAGTAATTTCATAATTAATGCTTTTAAGCTACCTGAATTAAACGAGAATAATCTCCTCCCCATATATTCTTTCTATTTAAAAAATATTCAGGTTTAAATAATATAACGGCGGTTCTATGATGAACTTTTTCTACTATAGTGCCTTTAGAGGACATAGTAACAATGGCAAATCCATGAATATTATAAATAATTGCGAGATTTAGTGGTTCGTTAGTTGGTAATACAAATAGACTATCTTTTTCATAAAATCCATCAACTTTTATGTAGCCTCTATTAAATGTTTTCCAGTAGCCATTAAGATTTTCAAGTTTAGCGTTATATGGTTGAGGTCCCCATTTTTTATAATCTGTACCACCATTATAATGAATTACTAAACCCGCTCCGGGCTCAACAAGGGAATTTCCCGCTTTAATTTTTCCACACATGGTTCTGTAATTATATTATTAATTAAATCATCTATGTTTTCTAGTTTAATAAACCGCTCTATTAGAGCGCATCCTACTATATTTCCAGATTTATCATTTACTTTATATGCTGGAAAATTTTTAGGACCTATAAATGCTTTTCCAACTACTATATAAATTTTACCTTTTTTTAATAAATGAGGAGTACAAAAAATTCCATCTTTTTCTATTGTATCTGTATTTACACAAATAACTTCAAATTGTTCCATAAAAAAAATAAGTTTAAAGGCATTGGTATAAAGAGTGAGACAAGTCGACCACCGCAAAATATTTCACCTATTACTGGAGTCATGCTCCTACCTCACGATAAGACTATCTTTCTATCCATAATGAGGAGTTAAAACGCACCTACTTAGTTCATTTTCATATCACGTTCATCCACCTAGAAAGACTAATACATATAGAAGCTTTCTATTGAGACTACTTGGTCAACTAATCAATCGTTGTTCTGTACTATCCTCAGACTTGATTGAAATTATTATTACTTATCTCACTCTTTATTTATACCAATTATTTTGATTTCTTTAATAAATCTCGGGTTTTATTATAATCGAGTACTTTTGTGCCATAAAGAGATAAAGGCACAAGTTCTCCACCACTTTCAATAAATTCTTTACTCTCCTTCTTGAGTATTACCTCCGGTGGATGATTGTATTTCTTCCTCGATCCGTTTCTCGATCTTTTGCTTCTTCCCATGTTTTAAAAAGTTTTTCATTCTTTTTAGAATTACTTCATCCGTCTCATTATAATTATCTATAAAGTAGTATTCTGGTTTGAGTTCAGTGCCTTTCCTTATTCCAAGCGTTACACCTAAATTATATAGCGCCTGAGTTACACGCAAATCAGGAGCATCCTTAAGATATTTTCTAAGCTTTTTTATAAATTTTTTGTGGGTCTTTTTCATAATTCATGGGGATTAAATAGCACAATAATAAAAGAAGAGATTCCATAAAAGAGAAATTTCTATAAATACAGAACATATTTAATTCAATTACTCCTAAATACATAAAACAATTATGGCTTATAGTATGCAATAAAAATTGAAATTTATTAGTTCCTTGAATATGATCAAAGTTTCTAGATAGCAGTTTTTCTTTTTCATCTGCTAATACGCAAAAATCATGTATCTTAATACCTAAGTCTATATTATTAAAAATAGGTAAAATTTGCTCATCATTACCTGTATAGCTGCGGATTAACTTTTTATTACTATAATCATAAGAAAATAAGAGTTCTTCTTTATAGTAAAACTGCTCAAAATAAGGTTCTCTTATACTATACAGATTTGCTATCTCTAATATCTCTTTTTTTAATTGTCCAATTTCACCAATAATAGTTTTGGATTCTTTGGTAAACCAAATCATGTATTTGTTATCTTTTTGTAGTTTTATAATAGTAGCTATTTCTACACCACCTCCTACTAATAACCGGTAAGCTCCTACTATAATAAGTGCTAGTTTCCAATCTACAAAACAAGCTAAAATAACACAAACATACGGTAAATAATATTTCATAATTTAAGTATTTGTTCAGTAGAAATAGTAATAATTTCTTTTTTTAAATAATTGGCGTAATGACTTAAGTTTTTAATAATCGTACTACTGCCTAATAATAAAGTAATATCAGAATTATAGATAATGTGGCGGTTTCTATTTTCTTTCTTATATTCTGTAACATCTCCTGAACCATAAATAAGCAGTTCCATATTCTTATATCCAATCATTTCTTTATATAATCCTTCATCTAATGCGCAGAAATCTGTAGAAAAATTAGAAGTAGGTATTATACCAACTAAAGGAAGATTTTCTTCAATAGCTAAATAAGACCAGATAAACCCAACGCCAGGATCTAAATTAGTAACACAAACCACATTTTTATAGTCCATTAAATAATCAGTGAGTAGACTGTTAATCTTGACAGATCTTTCTCCAGAATAACACTCTTCTTGTAAGAACTGAAAGTTTTCTCCAATAACAGCGAGTTTCATTTTACTTTTCTAGTTATTAAGATTTTTTGTAATTTCTTGTGCTTAATAAGAATTTCTTCTTCAGTACCTTTAATTGTTACTGGTTCTGAATCCACAATGTATATGTTAAAAGCTCTTGTACTAGCAAGTGGCATTTTAAATATATCTGATGTTCTTTTAATATAATGACTGTTGATTATAAATCCATCTATTTCTATAAACATAAGCTTTATTTTATTACTTTGTCATTATAAAGATTATTGAATATCCATATCCACATAATCTTTGGAATTAAAGAATAGGCATATGGAAATTTCTTTTCTAGTTTAGTTAGAAATTGTTTATCTGTCATAACTTGTTAATTTCATTATAAGTTAGATTATAATTTACTTTTTCTACTATATCAATAGAGTTATTAATAACTGATACAGTATCAAGAATTATCTTGAATTTATATTTTTCTGCTCTGAAAGCAACTAAACTACCAAATTTATTTTTGAAGTTCCATCCAGGGTCGAACTGGAATAGATCGCTTAGAAGGCGATTACACTAACCATTGTGTTATGGAACCATTTTAGTTTTCACAGAGTAGTTAATATTATTCAATAAGTTTTTCAATTGAAAGTATACTTTGCTTGTCTATTGTAGCCCATATTTTTCCTGTTCCATAATCACTTGAATCTTCATGAGCTGTAGCTGTTGCATTATCCGCAGCTAATTGTAAGGCTTTTTTAGCAGTTTCTTTCATTAATTCTTTTATTAATGACATTGGCATATTATTTAATTCTTTGTCATCATCTCTTGGACCTATATAACCAACATCGCTTAATATCTTATCAAGATTTATCTTTTCCATTTTTATTAAATATAATAGGTAATAAAAATATAACCATATTTACTCCACTAAATATAAAATTAATCGTTTCAGATATATAGAAAGTAGGATTAATCCATTTACCTATACCTTCTATAATTAATTTTAAGCCTAGTAAGAATATAACCCAATAAGCTGCGGTTTCTAAGTAAGGATATTTGTTAAGTAAAATAGTAAACCAACTTGCTACAAAACGCATAGCAATAATACCTAAGAAGACTCCTATCCATATTAGATAGATGTTAGAAGTTAAAGAAGCACAAGCAAAAATATTATCTAAACTGAGGCTTAAATCAATGATCTCAACACTTAGTATAACTCTCCATAAGTTGGAATACGTTTTGATAATTTTATCATTACCGTTATTATACTTAAATGTTAGCCATATTAAGTAAAGGCCTCCTAATATTTTTAAATAGAATAGTTTCACTAGCCAGTTTACTACAAATAAAGACAGTCCACGAAACAAGAAAGCTCCTAGTAAACCATAGGTAAGTCCTTTACGTCTATCTTTAGGTGGTAAATTCTTTACTAGCAGTGATATGACAGCAGAATTATCTAAACTCAAACTAACTTCAACCAGGAACAAGTTAAGTATAATCAGTAATGATTGTATCATTTGTTGTATCTAAATTTATGATAAGCAGTTCCATGCGTCTTATCAATATCTTTTAAAATAGATTTGAACTTTCTTCTTTCTAAAAAGACGGTTATTTTACGTGTAATATACCAGGAGAAAAAACAAGCTAAAAAGAAGAATAACCAAACTAAAGGTGTCATTTACTTTGTACTTTTTTGTTTAAATCACTAGCTTTTTGAGCAATTTCAGCTGCTTTTTCAGCGGCTTTAGCTGCAATCTTCTTACCATATAATACACCAACAACACAACCTATTATAAAACCTACTATAAACCACATAAAATTAAATTTAAAAGTTATAAGATAAAGGGAGTGGAGAGATCAAAGAAATAGAAAACCACTCCCTTTACTGTTAATCATTAATCACAAACTGCGCCAACAAGGATGTCAGTAATGGATTTATCACCCATTTCATCACAAGTTACACAATCTACAATGTCAAACTTAGCACCTTCACCCTGAAGATCATCATCCAACTCTTTCAAGAAAGCGGTGGCTTCACCGTTCTTACCAATTTGAACAAAAGAGATACCAATCTCTTCATCGCGCTCAATAGTATTAGCAGCGTGAATGATTGTCTTACGAAGCTCATCCTTGCTATCAGGTTGACCATCTGTAGCTACTACTACTGTAATGGGTTTAGCATTAGCACGATTGTTCAAGTAGGTGTTAAGAACTTCGTTGAGTACACCTGCAGTATTGGTAGTGCCGCTTGGCTCGTTCTCAGTAAAGATCTTCTTAACTACATCTTCACTGTTAACATTTTCGTAGAATTTCCATTTGTTATTGAAAACTCCTACAGTAATACCGTTATCATCCCACTCTAGCGCTTTGCGAGTAAGGGCAAGAACTTCTTCTTGCATATACATCCAACGCGTCATGTTATTAGGACAATCTCTTTCACTCATAGAACCACTCTTATCCACTAGGATAATGTAATCACGTTTCTTGAGTGCTTCTAAATTCAGGCTTTCGGTGTTTGCTTGATGTTCCATAAAAAACAATTATTGAAAAATTAATAAAAAGGGTTTACTTAAGTGTAAAGTCAACATTGAAATCTTGTATAGGTTGAACCTTAACCCAAATTCTTTTATTAGCTGAATCTCGGATCAGGTAATAACTATTGGCTACTGGTTTTTTAACCTTCACAAGTGTTAGTGAGTCTGCGTTCTGTTTATTTCCCTGGGCAGGTTGATAATCCCACTGATAGGCGGTAACTCTCATTAAATATCCACTCTTTAATTCAAAAGTTTGTGGATTAATGACGTAGGTACAACCTGTTTTAGCAGTATCATAGCCAGAGACCTGAACTTGTTGGCCTTTCACATAAGTAATAGCTAGCACGGCTGCTAGCAAAAGAAACATTGTTTTTTTAATCATACTTGTTTTTTGTTTAAAAGATTTTATTTTTTCTTTGGATGTTTAACGATACTATGTTCTTTTCCACATGAAACACAACGATAAAGATCTCCTTTATCCATTTTTCCGGTTGGATTTCCCCATCTTATACCTGAGCCAAGTTGCTTATCTAAGAAGGAATTTTCACAGTTACATTGGACTTTTTGCATTTCTGCCATAAAATACGGATTTTAATTATTAGATTCTTGTTTTTAATATTTCAATTTCTTTCTTTATTCTTGCTATTTTCTTAGGATAATCTTTTTCAATGCCTTTCTCAAGAATTAATATATTTCTTTTTATAAATTCTTCTTCTAATACTTGCTTTTTATTTGGATTTTTATAGTCTTTTATTGTTTCTTTATCTCTTGTTATAGAATTATTTATTATTTCAAGTTGTTTCTCAAGAGCTGCTAATGCAATAATTCTTCTTGCTTTAGCGTGAGGTCCATTATTCTTTTTTGTTCTTAGCCATTTACTTTTGGTCATATATATAATTTAATCTATTAATTTACTTATTCTGTTGCCAACAAATATTCCAGCAGTTGCGGGACCTGCTAGTCCTATTACTACTAAAAGTACAGAGGTCATTTTTTCAAGGTAATGAACGTGTGCAAAAGGCATTCCATTATCAGCTAAATACCAAATAAACCCAATAAAACAAGAGAGTAAGATAAATTCAACAAAAAAGAGTAAAAAGACAATAAAATTTTTCATGTATGGTGATTTTTAAAATAAATAAGAAAGGGAGATAGTTTTGTACCTACCTCCCCATGTGTCAACAACGCCTACTAATCAACGATGTCTCTTAGGTGGTGCATAAGCTGCTTTAAATAAGAATTTAATAACAATGTAAAGAACAGTAACCACCGTTATAATTACATGCATAATAAGTGTTTAACAAGTTAAGAATATAGAATAATATTTAATGCATTGTTAGTTTCTTTCTTCATTTCTTTTTCAACCTTCTTTAAATACTCGTGTAATTCAAATAAAGGAGTATGAATAAGTTTATTTAGAAACTCTTTTGGGCGGGTTTTTGCCGTGTAAATAAGTGTATCTTTTCCTATATCATCTAACTCTGCTACTAAAAAAGCAAGGTAAAAGATATTATTTTTCTGTGAAAATTCTCGAATCATAATAGTTTAATTTGAAAAGAATTCATAAAATTCTCCTGTTTCAGTTTTTTCTAAGCTATAACCAAAATAAGGCTCACTCTTGGATAAAAAAGTCCAACAGTCAATCATCTTATCACTCTCTACGGCTAAATCATTGATATTAAAGTGAGGTGATTTAATAAGTGATTCAATTAATTCTCCTTTTAGTTTTCTAGTTATTCTTTCATATCTCATAAAATAAGTTTTAAAATAAAACCTCCATGTAGAAACACAGAGGTTCATGGCAAAGATTCAAAATTACAATTTACACTCTTTACAATACTTATTACTGAAAGCGAGTCTACCCAAAAAGTATAATAAGTATTAATATAAAAACCATATGGTAATTTTCGTTAGTAATAAATAAGGGAGAAGTGTTACCTCCTCCCTTATTCAGCTTTTAATTGGAATTATTCACCCAATTCTTCTCCTGGAGCGCCAGGACCTTGGATGACTTCACCAGGATGCTCTTCCAATACTTCTACTAGTGCAGAACCTAATTGGACATGTTTAAGACCTTGTGGATCAACGAGCAATGTCTCGCTAATGGACCATCTAGAGTCTCTGTCTGCTTCAGGTTTACTAGACAAGTATGTAGTAAAATAGGTAAGTTTACCATCTATCATACGTGCATCTACACCCTCTTGTTGCCTTAGTTGAGGTGTAGAATACAAGTTACGATTAATGTGGCCAGGTAATGTTTTACCTACCGGAAACAAATCTATCTTACTAGCCAATACTGGATGGGTATGTATTCTACGAGTAGCAAGACCAGTTTGTTCTCCCATTACGGAGTCCAAAAAGCTGGTTGATTCACTCATTTGTACATTACCACCAGAACGTCCTTCTTCAATGAAACGAACATTAATCATTTCGTTCCATTTTCCGGTTACTGGATCTTTGATACGGGTCTTTGCCCCGTGGTCTAATACCTTAATCATAAAAAACTGTTTAAATTGTTAAAAAATAAGAAACCGTGGCTTTTAACGGTATTTAAACATTACAATCAATCTGTGCACCGATCAACTGTAAGAAGTTGATAAGGATCTAAGGTCCAAAAGGCTAGTGCAAGATTGATTTTATAATTAAGGTAGTAAGTTACTCAATATGTCTGTTAAAGGTATCTGCTACCATAAAAAATAATGGAAGTCCAAATCCCCATAACATAAGCATAGTCTGCTCATGATTACAAGATTTGCAATTTAGAATTATTATACATACAATAAACCCTATTAAAGTATATGCTTTAATAATTCTCCTAGTGAGTGTTGTCATGTTTATTGTATAAATGAATTCTTGAAATAGAAGTATATCTTTCCATGATCTTTCTACCTTCTTTAGTATGGGTAATCTCAGTAAAGTGAATTAAGTGAGGATATGCTAGACTATTATAGCAAGATATTTCATAAGAATACATGGCGCTGAAATGTCTTTTTTTTACACATTCTTCCGTATCTAAGAATAAAACCTCATTATTTTTTAGTTCAATCAATAAATAATGGTGGGGATAAAAATCCTTTACTTTAAAACTAATCTTTAATTCAATCAATTTATTTTGTACTGTCATAAAGGATTATTTTAAAGTATCTCCTAGGTTATATATTTTAGAGTCGGAATCCCTCACATCTCTTGTATCTCCATTTTTAGTAATAATAAGTCTTCTATCTCCACTTTCAGTGGTATATTTTTTAATGATAGCATATCCCTTAAATGGCCCAGTATTATCCCAATAAATAGGTATGAAAACTAGAGATACTATTGCAGCTGCTGGACATCCATACACTATTAAGACATAGAATATTGTTTTCATGTATTAAGGATTAGTTGATCCATAAATCCAGCAAACTTTTTACCTTGATAATTAGCTGCGGTTTCATACTCTTTTAAACTACACTCTAAATGTCCTATAGAATCACCTGCTCGATAAGAAATGCTACATGACATATCATCATGTGTATTTACTGTTAATAAGTTTGGTATTGCCATTTTAAGCAATATTAAAAAAAGTCTTTTCTTTTTCATAAAAGTTAATTTTTTATAGTAAGAAGTGTTTCTTTATCAATAATACCGTTCTTTATTTTTCTTTCATAATGATTATAGGTATTTTTTACTTTTTTTGCATTCATCTCTAGAGCCTTACCTATTTCTGTATAAGTAAGCCCCAATGTCCTCATTTTTATGATTTCAAACGCAAAAGCGGGCGGCTTACGAGCAGTTTCTCGATTGGCTTTTTGATTCCATCCTCGTCTATTTTCTGTAGGATCTTTTCTTTTTAGCCTATTAAGTATTCTTTGACAAACTGTTGGAATTTGTTTAAGATTCATCTTGTAGATATCAGCCATATCCTTTAGTGACATTTCTTTATAATAACGGGACTTAATAATTATTTTATCTCGTTCTGATAGCTTTTCTACTCGCTTTTGTATAACAGAACTAGTAGGATATAAAGATATCTTACCAAGATTGGGTTCTGTGACTAATTCATAATCAATAAGCTCCATTATTTTTTTCTTAATGGAATTTCTCTTAAATTTATTAAATAATTGTTGTTTAACAACCAATATCATTAAAGAGTGTGATTCATAGGCAGGTTTTAGTAATTTATCATAGTTAAGAATTTTATAAAATGCATCAGATACAACTTCTCTAGCTATATTCATATCTTTGCAAATATTATAGGCTACTTTTATATAATAACCTGTTTTTTTTCTATAGAGTTCTTCTATAATAGGTAGGTTTTTCTCATAAATTTCGCTGTTCATAATAGGAAAGTTTAAAGTTAAAATAAGTTTCTAGCTGCCATTTTGCAGTTAAATACAATATTGGCTTTATAACCTTGTGCTCGTAAAGCTTGCTTAAATCCTTTTATATTGGTATTAACGTGAGAGAAGATTACTTTACCTTGTTCATCGTCTATTACGTAACAGTAACCTGCATAAACGGGATAATTATCATCTAAAGGCTCTTCTCCATCCATAATACCGGAGGTTATCTTTTCTTTTTTCAAGATTTTCTCTTTAGGATGCATAAGAAGATCATCAAAATCTTCTCCTTTAAAAAGCTTTTTTTGAGCGTTTTTATATGATTTTTTAGCTTGCTTGAGAGCTAATTTTTCTTGGGAGCTTTTTGGAATCATATACTTATAGATTTAGTTCTACATTGATTAATCCAGTGAATATTTTCACTTTCTGGTAGATCTTCTCTACATTTATAACAAGTAATGAAGTTATATTCAGATTTGAGTCCAATATCTAAATGAATCTCACCACATTTACATACGTGTTCTCTTAATACAAAATGTTGTTCACCTATTTTAATGGGAGGTTTAACATCATTACCAGGAAGATAATCATCGTTTACTATTTCTATTTTGTTCATGTTAATAATTTTTATCGAACCATTCATTAATTCTTTGCCTATTCTTATCATGATCGGAACCTTCTGGACATGGATTTGGATACCATGTATGTACGAAATGCTCAAGAAGAATTTTCTTTACTTCTTCTCTTGTAAAAGTATCCTTTATTGGGAGGATTATAGGTCTGCAGAATAGTTTGTTTTCCATAAGTATTAGTTTTAAAAATATTCTTCTCGATTTAGATTTAATTGTTGATCTATATTATCAAAATCTTCATCTAAGTCATCTTTAGTATATTTACGATAATATAGTTTTAAGTTTTCAGCGAGCATTTGATACTCCTTATCTGTTAATCTTTCCTTTCCTTTAAAATCTTTTCTTCTTTTTGATTCTTTTAATATATAGCTCATAGAATATGAATTAATAGAATGTATCTTTAATTAGATCTGTTATAGCCATTATAGCTAAAATAATAGCTACTATAAATATGGGTAATAGAAATACTAGCGCAGGCCATGGAGCACTTAATATAAGTAATCCACATATTAGTACAAATAAAAGAGTTATTATTATAAGGATACTAATAAAGCAAATATTTACAATTATTTCTTTCATAAAGCGTAATTTAGAAGACCTCCTAGTATAAAAATACAGGAGGGTATTTTTCCAACATATATAAACCAAAATTTATGCTACTATATCCATGGCATGTATAATTTCTTTAACCATAGTATTATCTGACGCTTTACTATCCGTAATGGAATCTAATACTTCTTCATGTATATGTACTGTAGGATGGTCAAATGTTTTACCATCTTTTTCAATATCTTCTTTCATGATAAAAGTAACATGTCCATCTACATTAACGATAGATAATTTCTCCGCCATTTCTCTTATAATACTTACTGATTTTTCTGTCATATACTTAGATTTGATAGTTAAAATAAAGGGTTTAACGCACCCTTCATAGCGACCAAATTCTAGATTTTGTCTATTTGGTGCTCAGCGAGGAGGCAAGTATACTCCCAGTGACACGCGCTCTCTATGTGTGTAAGAAGTTTATTTGAGCGAGTTTTTATAAATAATGTGAATTTCTCTACCAGTGAGATTATTGGGATTTCTACTGCCGGCATGAAATTTCTTTTGGTCAAAGGGTAATTTATTCCACCACTTCATGGCTTCTTCTTTTTCTTTAACTAGGGTATTCATATAATTAGTTTAAGTGAGGGTTTAAAATAGTTTCTAGGTGATAAATTTCAAGGTATAATACTAAAGCATCAAAATGACTTGTATCGTTAATTTTATCTTCTTTATAGCAAGCTTTCACTATATTCGATCCGTCAATAGAAGTATAATTTTGCCATCTGTTACTTTTTACAAATATGTCAAAATCTTGGTCCATTGGTTTTAGTTTTGAGGTAGATAGAAATGAAAAAACTCCCACCTATTAAGATGGGAGTTGACAGAAGAAAGCTCAAACTTAAGTAGTTCCAGCAATAAGCTTTGATTTGGTTTTTAATAGACCATCTGCTACCATACTTAGCTCTTTTAAAAGAGATGTTTTATCTAAATAAAGCTCATTAGATAGGAGGTTGGAAAGTTTACCCGCCTTATCTTCATCTATACCTATCTCTATAAAAGATTTATACAGTATTCTGTGTAACTCTAACTTTTTCATGTTATTTTAAGGTTTATTTTCAGTCTGTTTTGGGGTTAAAAGTTTAATTTGAGATTAACTGGTGAATTAATGAATAATAATAGAATAAGTAAACATTTCATGGTGTAAAGTATTTAAGATCAATGTATTTTATTTCTCGACCAATAGATTTAGCATACTCTATACAATTATATGTACCACCATGATTATTTCCATTCCAAACAGCTATTAATAAGTTACAATTATTACACATGTATTGATTACGTCTATCCATGCATAATTTATCATAATTTGCAGTTACATAAATACATTTAGAGGCTTTAGAAAGTATAGTACGATATAACTTTCTTGCTTTTTCAGGCCATTTAACTTCTTGATTTCTACAAGGACAAGCACAAATTAATGGTATGCCATTTTTTAAGGCTAATAGAGCCCATATAGTATCTACACCTTGGGCCATGCCACTTATCATAGACTCTGGTCTATATTTGTCTATAATAGCCTGTAATGCGTTTTTAATATAAGTAGTATAAGGACCTTTATAGTCATACTCATTACCTATATCTTTAGGACGGTGACCTGTAACTGCTATTATCATTACTTAATCATTTTAATATACAATTTATCAAATATTTGATAAGATAATATACCTGCACCTAATTCTACAGGAATTTTAAACCATTCTTTGGCTATTATAACATTAGCTTTGTTATTGATATAACAAATTATAGTAAATATACAAAAGAATAAGCATAAATTTGCAAGTGTTTGAATAATAAAGAGAAGTATTTTCATTATTTCTTTTTTGTCCTTTTAGAATTACGATTCCAATGCCTGTTTAATCCCATTTGTTCAGGATCACCGCTATCAGGGCCAAACCATCCATTAGGTTTAGGTTTTGGTATATATTTAGCTTCACGTGATTTTTCACGATGAAGATTTTTCTTTTCAATCATTGTTTGGGCTTTTCTATGGTGATAGATTGTATGTTTTCAAAAGCAATAGTTTCAGTGAGTATGCTGATTTTATCTGTTTTAATAGTAACTTTTAATGCTTTATTAACTGCTATTATTCTATCAGTTTCAATAAGTCTACCATTTGTTAATAAGATATACATAGGATAAATATTATAAGTTAATTAATTTAATAAGTTAAAGTAGGCTTAATGTACCTACAATGAAAGATTACACCTTTGCAATCTTAACAGTTCGAACAAGTTTAATAATCTACATCAAATATCATATCTGAATAATCGTTGTGATTTATATCGCAAATAAGGTTCATAAGTTTTGATTTAAAAAGTTAAAATCCCACCTATTTATTATAGCTTACCTTTATACGTAAGAAGTTAAAGATTATCTTGTTCAATAATTCTTTTTAATTCACCAACACTATCCCATGAGATATTTTCTACTACAATTCTTTTACCGTCTTTCAAATCAATATGATCTTGATAAATAATTAATTCATACTGGTTATTAGGCTTGGAAGTATGGTGAAATTCAGCAAACATAAAAAGAATTAAAGAAACAATAAATACCGTAATAAGGATATATTTCATATTAATTCAATTACTGTTATTTTAAGAAATGTTGTCATACAATAAGTTTTTCTATATCTAATATGGATTGTTTGTCCACGGTTGTATCTCGATACCCTCCTTGAGGAAGATATACTCTATTTGCTAGAGCATTTTCACTGGCCAATACAAGAGCTTGATGAATAGCTGCTTTCATACAATCAAAAACTTCTTCTTTCGAGACATCACCACTAAAAATATACATTCGACATTCCTTGTAGAATATCTTATCCAAGTCTATTTTATCCATATAGATTAATTTAAGGTTTTGTTGTGTAATATGTAAAATCTCTTATTCCACACATATATACATCTTCGCTATCATATTCACCTATACATCCTCCTTCTTTTAATATAGGTCTTAACATACTATTTCTAGAATGTATTATGAAATGATAGTCCTTACCATCGAGACCATGAGCATCAAAATGATAATCTGTATCTCCACCGCAGCTTATGAGAAATATATATAATATAAGTAATAGATATTTCATAAAAATGAAGTTTAAAAATAAGCTCCTATACAGGGATAATCCCACTTATTGATCCGTTCTTCTCCTCGCAGTATGAGACTCGAACTCATAGAAGGATGTAACAGAATATCCAGTCACCTAACCCGTTTTAGCCCAAATAGATACTCCATTTTTAGGGTTTAGACAGGTGCATTTACCAGTTCTGCCAACCACGAATCGAAGGCTTCATCTATCAATAAGGTGTATAGGAGCTTAATAAGTTAAAAAGCAATAGCTTTGTCGCGATACCCTTTTCGTAGCACTGGTTCTCCAGCATCCATATTGCAAAATGGACTCCTCTTCGGTGTAATTGTACTCGGTTGGCGCTATTTCTGTTGCTATAACTTAATGATACTCCAATTATACAAGGTTCGACCTTACTTGCCAATTCAGGATTCAATACCAGCAATTGGATATAATCAAAGTATCAAAGAGTTTAGTTTAGAATAAGAATATACTAGCAAGTGATATAATAATTATAATTACTATAAATAGTATTATATATTCTATAAATTTTAGGGATTTCATAATAAAAAGGTTTATTTTTTCTTATCTATGTAATTCCATAGAAAATCATTGGCCAAGGCTCCTAAAAGTATTGCTCCAAGAATACAAATAATAAGCATAATAAATAAGTTTTAATGATTAATAAATATCTGTATTACATAAAGAGTGAAATAACAGCACAGTCGTAACCCACTCTCTTTCACTCTTTATATAAACTACATTAGTAGTCTTGTAATACAGTCAAGCGCTACAATTCTCTCAACCTCTATCTAGATTTCAAGGGATTTAATTAGAGAGTGAGGATAAAAATCCCCACCCTCTGTGCGTATGGGTACAAAGCCACAACCCTTACAACTCGGTACCCTTCATTCACATTAGCAGGCAGTTTAACCTCCCCTTCTGCCAGAGAGGATTAAAATACTAAGTATGAAAGTAGTATTTTAATTTTTTTTAGGAATGTAAAGTTTGTGTTCTATTCGATCAATAAGATGTTCTATGCCCTGAAAAGGTAGAACAAATAGAATTATAGGAATGGAAAATAAATAATAAGGTACATAGCAAATAACAAGTGCGGCTTTTAATAAGTTCTTCTTCATTATTGAAGGGTTTAGTTATTGATGTATATTACCAAGCATGCCAAATACCTTTATAATCATAAAAATGACTGCACTATATATAAGCACACCTATTATGTATTTGGTTACTTTAATAGTTTTTTTCATATATACATGTTTAAAAGGTTAAGGTAGAGGCTCGGGCCATTCATCACGCGGATCATATTCTTTTTCTCGGTAATGCTCTCTACACATCATTTCATCTAATAAGTCTTCAAATTCTTTTGCTATATCCTTAATTTCATTCATTCTTTCTACTATTTGTTCATCTGTATATTGAGAAAGATCTTTATTTAATAAGGATTCCATGTCAAATAAATTTAAAGGTTAAAAAATATCTCTCTACACTACTATTATAATGATAGGTTTGCGTTATCTTTCAAAGGTTCATAGAGATCAAAGTCTCACCCGCCTAACTCCTTAAGCCCTCACGGGTTATTACAACAGCTCCTGCTGGGAAGACTAATAATTTATCTCCTTGTATAGAATTCACTATAACAAATCTGTCTATTATTAGTGAGAATTATCTCCAGGATGTGTAGAGAGATAAGAAGTTAAAAAGAAAAGAGGCTATAGAAATAACCTCTTTGTTTACCAACCTAACTGCCTATAAAGACTAAAGTTAAATAATTTAAATAAAGTAATACAATAGCTCTATTGTGGTTATATCTGTTTACTACTAATTCCACGGTAATCGGCATCTTGATACCGGCTACATTTATTGTAGATTAAGAGTATGCTTCCAGGCGTCCCTGAGCTGCTCATACTATTGTATTACTTGTAATTAAAAGAAAATAAGAACTCCGGTATATAGTTTATGAGATTTAATATGTGTAGCTTTAGGCCACTCCACTACTCTAAACCTCAGATTTAATTATTAACATCCTCTGTTACCCTTTAGGGATAATCCTAGTCTGAGTTAATACATTCTTATTTTCTTTATAATACTCAAGCTCATATGCATATCGTCCATTGCCCGATTTAACCACCTAACTTAATAACAAACATCCTGTATTATTCGTATCCAATACTGTTTGTCTACGCCGTTACATCCTAATTTACTGCAATACGAGTTCAATTTGGGACTATCGTAGTTTAATATTAAGGTCTATGGAATGCTACCCTTGGGCTAGGCAGGGTAAGAGTTTGAGTATTAATAATCTATGATATTAAATCATCAATATCTTTTTGTTGTTTTTCTTTCTTATCGATATAATCTGCTAAATATTTACCTATACATATACCTATTATAGCAGAAAATATATTACCTAGTAAAACACCAAACCATGTTAAACCAGCAATAGTAAACATAAACTATTAAATTATATTACCGTAAAAGCCTTTTTTATTAGGTTCTTGATTATTTACTCTTTGCTCATATTGTTGACGAGCCTCAACCTCAGCTTTTAATCTTTCTGATAAGTTTTTATACTTACCATATTTAGTAATACCTTTATTTCTTCTTTTACCGTCCATTAAATTGCGGTTAAAACTAGTAGTATGTTGCATAATAAATAATTTTATAATTCAGGATATCTCCAAGACCAACCTGGGTTTTCTTTGCACCATTTAATAGCTTCACTTAATAAGGCCATTATATTAGGTGTACCATCAGGTTCAATCAATTGTACATAAGCTTCTGAGGTCATGGTTCTATATTATTTAAATGATTTATAATAGCTTGTTTGGCCTCAGTTAAATAATGTTCTCTTTCATTATTATAGAACTCACCATCACCTTTAGGATTTGCATCATAAATAGTTTCTCCATAGCAATTAGGATAATCTACTCTAAAGTAGCCCCATCTTAAACGTAAATAACCTACTTGTTTATTATCAATAAAAGCATTATATTGTTCTGGACATGCTCCACATGTTTGAACAAGAGTTATTTGATCTATCGTATTCATAAAATATTAATTTATTCTTTTCCACGGCTTAGATAGTTTAGCCCAATCTTGTATAATAATGGACATATGCATACACCAATTATATATATTACAGCTCCATTTCCAAGGTAGTCTTGAAAATAAATCACCTGTATAGAATAATATCCAAGTGGGTAAGAAAGCTATTAGTTTTTTCATAAATTATCTTTATTAATAATATATGTAAGAGAATCATTGCCTGGCGTTAAACTATCCACAAGTCTATTACCATCATATAGATAGATTCTAGACTGGGTTAATTGTAATTGATAAGATCTTAACGGCAGGTTATTAAAATTAACAATTGTATCACCTATGTAAATATATCTCCACATATCTCTATCAATGTTACAATGATATATATTACCACTATCTAAGACAGTTACTTGATATCCATAAAGTGGATTATCATCGTTTATAACAATACCAGGATGAATATTTAATACCCATTTATTATGATGTTCAGTACAAGAAAGAGTAAAAAATAAGAGAATAAATAATAAGTATTTCATTGGTTAGAAGATTTAATTAAAGCAATAATTAATAGTAACCCATCCTTCTATATTTAACTTTAAATGAAAATATACAAAAGAGTTACGTATACTATTAGCATAGCAGTATATTTCATACTCCTGATATGTTAGTTTCATAATGAGTTTATTTTAGTGGATATATTTCTATCCATTTATTATAACACTCCTCATAGTATTCTTTTATTTCTTTAAGATGTGCATTAAAAAATTCTTTTTCTTCTTTAGTAATATTATCACCTACTTGAAGTTTTGTTTCAATGGCCCACATCTGTTTAAGTCGTTTATTTAACTCTTGATCTTGCATGGGTTATGGGTTTATAGTTATAGTAATCTTTTCACTATAATCTTCATTTAATAACATCCAAGTTACCATTCTACCAAATATATATTTACGAATATCTATTGCAAATATAAATCCAATATAAGTAAAATATTCTACTTCTTTTTCACTTTCACTTATTATAAAACGAGGATTACCTAATATACCACCTTCATCTGAATAAAAGTGATATTGTTGATAAAGACTTACTGAACTTAATTGTTCAAATAGTTTTTTATCATAAGCTTTAGCCCAGTCAATAAATTCTTGATTTGGTTTCATAATATATTATTTATTTTTTCTTATATTTTTCTTTATCTATTTCATCTAATACCCAATCATATGGATGAATTAATATAAATAGTATGAATACAGGTACTATACAAATGTAATATATTATAAAAAGAGGTATTCTTAAGATATATAGGAGATATAGTTTCATAATGAATTAGTTTTAAGCTGTGGTTAAGCAATAGTTTTTAAAATTAACTTTTTAATGAACTTTGGTTCACATCCTTCAACTACAAATGAATCACGTACACATATATATTTACCAGCAATACCATCATGTACACCATAACTTAAATTTCTTATATCAATAACAGTATCACCTTTTATTGGCGGATTATCTGATATAACGTAATCTAATTCGTTTATTCTGAATCTTATTTCATTTGATCCAGCTTCTTCAATAAGTTGATTGAGTGTCATAAATAGGTTATAATGAGTTTATAGAGGTATTTAAAGAAAAGTCTCTCACTAGCTTAGTATGTTGAGACTAAAAAGGTTAACGAATGATAAATCCACCTAAACCATTAAATGATGTAGGTTGAAAAGTAGCAGAGTCTGCAGTTATCTCTAGTCCTTGTGGATTTTGACCTATCCTAACTACTACTCCTTTACCTACGGATTTTAATCTTTCTATAAATATCTCTCCAAATCCATTTGTATAGACTTTAATCATTCCGTTGTTAAAAAGTTCTTTCATGTTGAAGGGTTTTAATGAATAAGTTTAAATAAACAGTACATTGTTTGATGTTATCTCATTTCAATAAAGCAGGTTACTCCACATATCCTCACGAATATGCTTCTTGGTAGCGGCTAAGGGCTCACCTGTTTGTTTTACTTTATCCTGTACTGTTTATTATTTTAATATGGATAATTCAATAATGTTATTTATACTAGTGATAAATCCTCTATAAGTATGATTTTTATCTTTAAATGTACCATAGATATGATCGGTAGCAATATAACTTATTTTACCTAAGAGTATATTTACTCCATTTTTAGTGATTATTGTTAATCGAATTAGTTTATTCATAAGTTGCAGTTAATACTTAAAAGAAGGTAATTCAGTATCTAATCCTCTATAACAAGAACAAGACCAATCTACTATCACTTTATCTTTACTATTTTTAAGAAATAATTGATAATGATTACCTTGTCTATTATTGTATAATTTTTCGGCTAATTTATATAAAAGAGCTAAATCATTAGATTCAATAGTTGTTGTTTTATCTAGGATATATTTTAAGGTATACATGAAATTAGTATATAAATGAGTAATAGGTTTCAGTAATTGAACCGTCTTTCTTTTTAACTGGTTCATAAGCCGCGGATAATACTCCATTATCTACTAATTCAGTTAATGCTCTACGTATATTACGACTACTACAACTAGTATAATAAGCATGTGCATTAGGATAACGTTTATTAATCTTTTTAATAACATTATGTATAGTAAAAGGATTAAGTAAATCGTCACTTGCACATATTACTGATTTAATCTTATTTATACTCCAGTTATGTATCCAATCTGATGACATATAATTAGGTTTAAATAGTTAATATAGTAATTAATTGGCATCAATTGGCCGGAAATGGACTGACAAAATGGCAGTTATTTAGGTTATAGTGATAGGTTAGTGGTGGTTTATTAACCAAACATTCACTCAATTTACGCACATTAATTACTACTTAACATATTGATATCCAATAACTTATTAATATATGATAGATTATATATGTTAAAAGGAGTATTAGCTTTAATAAAATATTGTACTTGTATGAACATAAAAAATAAATTTGGTAATATCAATAAAAAGTTGTATATTATATTGTAAGTAAATAAGTTAAATAGACTCGTTAGGTATACAGCCACGGCGGTCACTACTAAGATATCTTATTAACTAATTGATTTACAAATAGTTAATAATATTATTATACAAATAGTATAATAAATAAGTTAAAGCTCTACATGCTTAATTAAAAAATTAAGAGGACATGTCAGAGCTATTGGTGTTTAAGGTAAGTTATATTAATCCAAATGCTTTACGTTCACCCCAAGAGTAAACAATATTAAACCCTAGCTTAGTACCAGGTGCTGGTGTTAATACTAATCCTTTTATCTCATCAGCATATTGAACAGCTAAATCAATATTGGTAAATGCTTTAGGTTGTAACTTACCATCAGATACATAGTACATAAAATAATAGTTTAATAAATTAATACTGTAGAGTGTTATATAATTAATAGTATAACAAATAAATAAAACAAGTAGCCACGACAATTAAGTCGCAGCTACTTTACCATGTAACCATTAAACCCTATCCTTAAAAACCCTCTTTAATCTCCTTCGTTCTCTCCCTCGCTATTGCCATCACCAATGCCAGCTACAATCTCATCAGCTAAGGATTTACGCTCTTTATCTCCTTCAGGCATTTGAATAGCTGGACCTGTTAGTGTAGTAGTAATACGTGTATTGCTAGCTGATGTATCAACCACGCGTAATCCAAGCTCAATCTCTGCTTGTAAGATAGCAAGCTTTTCTTCTTTAATCTTGTTTATACGGGTAAATGCAGCCATTTGTTCAGCTGAGTCATCTCGTATAATGCGAGTCTTATCGCGGTTAAAGATAAGCGTATAAGACTGTTTAGGCATGTTGCCATTACGCTTTTCAATGTCTGTATTGAGCCACCATAGTGGTGCACCTGTAACCTCATCTTTAGGCCAAGTACCAGCTGCACGGCCTGTGGCTGCTTCTTGTACTAAGATATAATCATCAATCTCTTGTCTTGTACCAGTGATTACGTAAGTAAACATTAAGGCTCTTGTGCCAGGTTTACGATACTGACTGTGATAAACTGCTTTCATTGTAAACGTTTTAAAGTGTTTTGTAATTGTGTTATTTATATTGTAAAGTAGTGTGCTAATCTGCTGAGCAACAGCCTGCTATGCGTCCCCAAGACTCTTCATCATTCATGTGCTTATCCCATTCATTATCAGCTGCACTTTGGAAATCTATTAGTGAGCGAGTTGATGTGATACAATCAATGCCCAAATCTGGGTTACCAATCATTGATTCAATTGCGTTCTTGATCATTGGATGCTTTTCTAAATCAGCATCTATGATGAAATAATAGGCAGCCATAACTTTGACTTTTTTGATGATTGAATATGATTTCGAGACTTACCGTATGATTTGATAGGGGTATGTCCCACTCCCCAGTTGTAGGAGGGGTCAGTTAGGAGGATGGTACCTAACTCACTACACATATATCTAAGTACCTAAACCAAAAATTAATACATAAATAAATTTTGTAATCTCAACTATTTTACTTATCTTTGTACTTATTAGGTAATATAAAATTAAAAATAGAACAATGATTATAGTTTGGATTATTACAATACTATTTATTTTGTTTCATTTTATAAATGGAACTTTATTTAAAAGAAGATTTTAATTATAAATATTATTTGATTATATAAATAAAAAGTTGTATATTTGTATAAAGAAGTAAATTAATGAACTTAAGTCAAGAAATTTTATCTCAAATTGGCATATTCATGAAATATGCAAAGTATTTACCAGAGGAAAATAGAAGAGAAAATTGGAATGAAATTTGTGATCGTTATCACAAAATGATGATTAAGAAATATCCGCAGCTTAGAAGTGACATAAGTTACTATATGAATTTTATAAGGGATAAGAAAGTACTTATGTCAATGAGGGCTGCACAGTTTGCAGGTAAACCTATAGACATAAGTCCCAATCGCTTATACAATTGTGCATTCTTACACATATCAGATTATAGAGCTTTTGGTGAGGTTATGTTTTTACTTTTAGGGGGGTCAGGGGTTGGTTATTCAGTTCAAAGAAAACACATTACTGAATTACCTGAGATTAGTAAGCCTAGTAAAGAAAGACGATTCTTAGTAGACGACTCTATACAAGGTTGGGCTGATGCAGTTAATTCTTTAATAAAGTCTTATTTTGGAATAATAAAAGCTTGCCCTGTATTTGATTTTAGAGATATAAGACCTAAAGGAGCAATGCTAGTTACAAGTGGTGGTAAAGCTCCAGGCCATCAACCTTTAGAACGTTGTTTATTTGAAATCAAACAAGTTTTAGATTCTAAAAATAATGGAGAAAAACTTAAGCCTATTGAGTGTCATAAAATTTGTTGTTATGTAGCTGACGCAGTTTTAGCTGGTGGTATTAGAAGAGCTGCTCTTTCATGTTTATTTGATTTTGATGATAACGAAATGCTGTATTGTAAGTCAGGTAAATGGTGGGAGTTAAATCCAGCATTTGCACGTTGTAATAATTCAGCAGTTATCTTACGGCATAAGATTAAGAAATCAGAATGGGAGAAATTTTGGTCTATTGTTAAATCCAATAAGACTGGAGAACCAGGATTTGTATTTAGTAATAATCCCGACTATGGATTTAATCCTTGTTTTGAAATCTCATTGCGAGACAAACAATTCTGTAATTTAACAACAGTTAATGTATCTAATATAGAAAATGAACAAGACTTTTATGATAGATGTGAAGCAGCATCTTTCTTTGGAACTTTGCAAGCAGGATTTACTGACTTTCATTTCTTAAGAGAAGGTTGGCAAATTACTACCGAGAAAGAGGCTCTAATAGGAGTAAGTCAAACTGGTGTTGCTTCGTTTGATTATAGTGATGAAATATTAAGAAAAGGATCTGAAATGGTTTCAGATACTAATAAAAGAGTAGCTGAGATTATAAATATTAATCCTGCGGCTAGGTGTACTACTATTAAACCTGAAGGTACTGCCTCTATTGTACTAGGATCTAGTTCTGGTATACATGCTTGGGATAACGAATACTATATAAGAAGAATAAGAGTAGGTAAAAATGAAGCTATTTATTCTTATCTTAAATCTACTTTACCAGAATTAATAGAAGATGATGCTTTTAAACCTGATATTCAAGCAGTTATTTCTATACCTCAAAAAGCACCTCAAGGTTCTATATTAAAAGAAAATGAGTCAGCTTTAAGTCTCTTAGAAAGAGCCAAGTCTTATCAGATTAATTGGGTTAGACCTGGTCATAGAAAAGGTGATAACTTTAATAACGTGTCAATTACAGTCAATCTAAAAGACAAAGAATGGGATGAGGTAGGAGCTTGGATATGGACAAATAAAGACTATTTTAGTGCTATATCAGTCTTACCAGAAGATCTTGGAACTTATGTTCAAGCGCCATTTGAAAAAATAACGAAAGAAAAATATGAAGAATTGTCTAAGTACTTAAATGAAATTAACTTAGATAAAGTTAAAGAAGAACTTGACTTTACAAATCTTAAAGCTGAGTTAGCTTGTTCTGGAGGAGGTTGTGAAGTCATTTAAAATTAAAATAAAAACCAATGAAACAATTTTTAATCATTTTATTTAGTCTCTCAACTATAGGGGCTAAATCACAACTTTTAAGATTACCTAAGAATAGTTTAGATACAATACCTACTATTAGTTCAGGTACTGTTATATTAAGTGATATGAAGAATATAACACTTAGTCCAGGATGGGATAGTGGAGTAGATATAATATCTAGAGACACTACAATAAGAGATACAGTAGCATGTGAATTTCTTATAACAGATACAACTAATGTTGGAACAACTAAAGCATCTGAAGTTTATTTTGTAAGTGGATATAAGGTAATAACTAGAAAAGGAGAATTAAGTAAACATTTAGAACCAGGACCATGTCCAGAGCATAGACCTGGATGTACAGTACTTCATAATATAACAGTTTATAACTATCCTCCCATAACTAATATAAAATATATAAGAAAAGATAAAGGTAGAGTAAATAAACGTTGGACAATAAAAGAACTAAAATAAATTTGGTTATTTCAAAAATTCGTCGTACCTTTGTATTTCAGCGATAAATAAAATAAATTAGATGTAGTCATCATGATCTAAAAAGGTCCTATTCGTCGCTGATAGGACTTTTTTATTTTAAAAGGTTTTAGCTTCTTTTAACCACTGAGATCCATTTTTATCAGTTAATAAAAGACGAGTCTTTATAAAGCTAGCCACTAGGTTGATAATCATAAACTTGACTAGTGGAGTAATTCAGAAAGTAGAATAAAGTAGGAGCAATGTCTGCAGTCTATGACAACTCCTGACCTTCAAGCTAGTAATAGCTCTACTTATCTCTCAGGTTGACTAGAAGTAGTCTATGGCTTTAAGCTGGGTCCTGAAAGTTTTAGAAGACAGTGATATAGAAATGGGGAGGTATATAGTTTATCTATTATCTTTTGTATATATCACTAGTAAGATCTTTCAAGTCAATAACTCTTGAAGGGTTTTAAAAGACTTGATATGCATATACTATAGTAAATAATAAATTTGGTAGATTAAAAAATTAGTTGTATATTTGTGTATAAACTTAATAGATTATGGAAATATTTTTAGTTTTTATTTTGATACTTTGTATCTTAAGTATTATTGACAATAACGTTAATAGTAATTGCAAGTGTAAGAAAAAATGTAAATGTAAAAAGAATGAAACAGAATAAAGACTTTGAGAAAAAACTCAAAGAATATTATGAAGAGCAAAGAGTAAATGGTGTACCGTATATACGCCAATTACAATTAGGATTATTTGAAATATTTGATGGAGAAAATACAATTGTTACTAGCAGTGGCGGTTATGCACAATTTCATGACGCCTTTAGAAAAGCAGTAGCAGAAGAAATAAAAAAGATAAAGAGTGGTATCCGCGAAAATATTAAAAGATTCGACTAATTGGTTAGGTAATAGACTTACTACTCTAGAACTTACATATCCTCGGTATATTCATGCTGAGTTTATGACTCATCGAGTACTAAGTAAAAATAGTGCTAGCTCAAGAGCAATACCAGTTGAAAAAATGGTTGAGCAAATAAAAGAAAATCCTGTATTACCTATATGGACTAAAAATAAAAAAGGAATGCAAGGAGATATTATAGTAGATGAAAAAGAAATTGATTTATTAAATGAATATTTAAAAATTCAAAGAGAAGATATTATAAGATATATAGATACCTTAAAAACATTAGGAATTCATAAACAAAATATCAATCGTTATTTAGAACCTTTTCAACATATTAAAATTATATGTACAGGTACAGAATGGGATAATTTCTTTGAGTTAAGATGTCATCCAGATGCTCAACCTGAAATAAGAGAGTTAGCGGAAAAGATTAGATTTGAAATGGCTATTAATGAACCGGAATATTTAGAACCTGGTCAGTGGCACATACCTTTTGAAGAAAATATGCCTAATTTTAAGTTTAGTAAGGAATTAGAAGGAAATGATGAAGAGTTAGATGCTTACAATATAACTAAACAACAACTAAAACTTAAGATAAGCGTAGCTAGATGCGCTAGAATCTCTTATCTAACTCACGATGGACAAATAGATTATAAAAAAGATATTGAATTATATGACCGCTTAGTGGCTAATAATCCCAAGCATTTAAGTCCAACAGAACATCAAGCTAGAGTTCCTACAGAAGAAGAGTTAGATTATTTTTATAGTGGTTATGAAATAAGTGGAAATCTATTAAAAAAAGAAGATAGAAAAGTTGAATATAAGAAAGGTAAATATGTTAGTAATTTAAATGGTTGGATACAATATCGTAAATTAATAGAAGATGAAACACACGGATAAATTCTTTTTATTTCCAGTTAAAGTCTATAATGACGAAGCAACTGATGAAGATGTAGATGAAAATAATGAATGGGTTTTAGGTTATGCAAGACTTCCAATAGAACAACTCTATTCTATTACATGGTTTGATACCTTTAGTAAAGGTAGGGATCTTAAAGAAGTTGCGGATAAAGGATGTGATCTAACAAGAGTAATAAGTGATAAATATGGAGTTTATATATGTCTATGGTCGCGTAAAAAGTTTGAAACAAAGTTAAATGATTACATGGACAAAATAGAAAAAGAATTAGATGAATCAAGAATTACTATTACTGATATTAGAGAGGATTAATCAATTAGAAATTAAATTAGCGGAATTAGAAAGCAGATTTATAACTTATGGAGAATACATTGATAACACAAGATCGATTAGACAGTTTGGTGAGTCTTTGCAAGAAAACTCAAGCGGAAATAATAGCTGAAGTGGGAGTTTATAAAGGAGGTTCATTAAAATATCTATTAAATCACTTTCCGCATGTGGAAGCAGCCCTTGGATTTGATACATTTGAAGGTTTACCTAAAGAGCAGTGGAGTGAAAATGAAATTCATAAACCCGGAGAATTTAATGAAACATCTTTACAAGAAGTTACAGATTTTATAGGTTATCAAAATATACTTTATTTAATAAAAGGAATATTTCCAAATTCTGTAAAAGATACAGAATATGAACATGTAATATTTGATTTTGTACATATAGATACAGACTTTTATCAGTCAGTTAAAGAAAGTTTAGAATGGTTTTGGCCTAGGATGAATAAAGGAGGTATTATAGCTTTCGATGATTATGAATGGCCTAATTGTCCTGGCGTTAAACAAGCATTAGAAGAATTCGGACAACCAATTAATAAATCAGTAAATTATCAAGCATATTTAATTAAGCAATGAAATATTTAATAGTTATTTTAATATTAGAATTATTCTCTTGCAAGAATAATGAAGTAAAGTTAAAAGGTGGAGATACAGTAAACATACCAGCAGGTCAGTATACTAGTATGACTATTGACGGTAATAATCATGTACATGGACTTAAAATTTTTAAAGTAAAAGGAGAGCAAGTATGTTTAGATTTAGTAGATAGTTGTAATTTTAAATTACCTAGTTTTTATAAAATAAAACAAAATGGATGTGGTAAATATGTAGGTGTGTATTATTATACATATAGTTATTTTGGAACAAAAGGTATAGATTCTTCATTTATATTTAGAGATAAAGGTAATAAAGTATATACTACTTTAGGTAGTAGTGACCTTTACTCACTTAATCAAGAAACGCAATACGATGATATATGTTCACTTAAAAAAGATATATTTAAACATATTATAAATCTAAAAACTGCTGAAGAAGATTATAATAAACAATTAGAAGAAGAGAGAATAAAAGATTCTATATATAAACAATGTCATACCTATCATGATATAAATAATTAATATGGATAAGCCTGGAATAGACGAACAAGAATTTATAATTAATTTTGGAAATGAAATTAGTTTAATTATCGGAGAAGATATAGAGATTATATCTGAACCGGAGCCTTGTGAAGATGGATATAAATGGACTTTTAAATGTATAAGTAATAAATCTTTTAAATATTTCTATGATATTTATAGACAATAAAGAAGGATTAATAGGCGATTTCTTAGGTACTATACCAGCTATGCAAACTTTAGCTAAGAAAGAAATAGTATTAGTAAAGATACATCCTGAAGCAAGTGGATTGTTTCAACTAATAAAGAGTGATAGAATTTCTAGAATCACTTCTTATTCTGATCAAATGAATCCAATTATTCTTAGTTCATCTGAAGCTTTTCAAATAGCAGTTAAAAAGAATTATTATATGACACAAGCTTTTATGGAACAAGCAGGTTTGCAAGTACCAATACCTGCCCCTAAAGCTAAGTTAACTTATAATGAAGAAGCATACTTACATTATGAACATATAGATTATTTATTATCTCCATTTGCAAGGTCATTACCAGAAGAGCAGAAGTGGCCAATAAATAAATGGTTAGAATTAGTTAGAACACTACCAGGTATAAAGTTTGGAGTACTTGGAAATTCTAAATATGATGAAAAAAATATTTGGTTAAATGAAAAAAATGTTGTACCTTTGTATAATATTAATTTTAAAGATTTATGTTCAATATATAAAAAATCATTAGGTTTAATATCAGTAGTAACTGGAACATCACATTTAGCTTTTCATTTAGGTGTAAAAAATATATTATTAACTAATCAAAATATGACCTGGGGTAATAATCCCGATGCAATAAAAATAACAGATTATATACCTGATATAACAGTGGAACAAATAATAGATAAACTATGATAGAATACAAAGTAATATATGAAGATGATGAGTGGTTTGAAATTGAACTAACCCAGCCGAATGATCTACTAGGTAATACAGAATGGTGGACAGAAGAAGATTGGACTTATTGGAAAAGTAAAATGGATGATCTAGAAAAAAATGGTACTAAAGGTCAATTAGAAACAATTAAAGTAAAATTAAAGAAAAATCCTTTTATAGATGGAACAAAATTCATTGGAGAAGCAACTGGACAAAATTCTACATCAGAATTCAAAATCTTCGACGCTAGTGGAAGCGAAGAATCACAAGGGCCTGAGATACAATCAGAATAAATTACGTTATGATTTATTTGAACCTCATGCTATGAAAGAACTGGCTAAGGTTTTTACTATTGGTGCAAATAAATATGAACCCAGAAACTGGGAGAAAGGTATGAGTTGGCAGTCAGTTCTAGCATCTTTGGAACGTCATAAAGAAGCATTTAAGAAAGGAGAAGATTATGATCAAGAAACAGGATGTTTACATATGGCTCATGTTGCATGGAATGCTTTGGCATTAGTTTCGTACTATTCTATTTATCCTCAAGGGGATGATCGTCCTCATGAATATTTAAATAGACCTAAAATTGGATTGGATATAGATGATGTACTTTGTAAATGGTGTGATAGTTGGGCGGACAAGTTTGGATATAATACTCCTACCTCCTGGTATTTTTCTTATAATATAAAAGGGGATTTTCAAAGCATGACACAAGAAGAAATGGAAGAATTTTATTTAAATATGCCTAGAAAAATTAATCCTGAAGATATACCTTTTGAACCTCATGCGTATATTACTGCAAGAAGTATACCAAAAGAAATAACTGAAAAATGGATTCAAAAGAATGGTTTTCCAACAGCACCTGTCTATAGTATAGGATTTGGGCAATCTAAAGTTGATGTGGCTAAAGAGAGTGGAATAGATATATTTGTAGATGATCGCTTTGATAACTTTGTAGAATTAAATAAAGCTGGTATTTGTACTTATCTGCTTACAGCACCACACAATGAACGCTATCAAGTAGGACATAAAAGAATTAATTCATTAAAAGAACTTATAAAATGAATCTAGTAAAGACTTACATAGATAAGAGTGGTATAGAAGGAATAGGTTTATATTCGGCAGAATTTATACCGCAAGGCACTAAAATGTGGGAGATAAGTGGTACAGATATTTTAATGACAGATGAAGATTTCAAAAATATCCCACTAACAGATGATCAACTTAAATATTTAAAAAGATATATATACTTTAATAATGGATATTGGATTTATTGTGGAGATGATGCTAAGTTTACTAATCATTCAACTGATCCAAATACTACTATAGGATTTAATGAGCAATATGCTCTTAAAGATATTTATCCTGGAGATGAAATAACTTGTAATTATCATGAGTTAGATAACGATTTTACTGAAGAAGAATTTAACGAAGATTAATGAAAACATATTATTGGAATATTAAAAAGAACTTTGGAGATCAGCTGACTCCTTTATTAATTAAAAGATTTTGCCATTTAGATTCGGAGTGGAGTAAACCAGAGGATGCTGAATTAGTTTTAGCTGGATCTATTCTTGAACATTTAACAAGTGATTATAAGGGAGTAATAGCAGGTTGTGGATTCTTACACAAAGAATCTTTTGGTAAATTTGAGAACGCTAGAATACTTGCATTAAGAGGTCCTTTTACTAGATCTAGAATTGGTAAAAGACTTGATAATATAGTATTAGCAGATCCTGGATTACTAGCAGATGAATTAGTAGGAGATCAAGATAAAATATATGATCTAGGATTAGTACCTCATTGGACAGATAAAACATTGGAAGAAAATCCAATATTTAAGAAATATAATCCTAAAATTATAAGAGTAACTGATGATCCACTAGAGGTAATAAAACAAATAGGACAATGTAAGAAAATTGTTAGTTCTTCATTACATGGTATTATCTTAGCTGATGCATTTGGTATACCTCGTAGAATAGAAATAGCACCACTTGCTTTAGAAAAACCTAAGCAAGAAGGTGGAGAATTTAAATGGATTGATTATAGTAAAAGTATAGATATGGAGTTACGAATAGGAGTAACCCAAGAAGCCGACAGAAATAAAATTGTTGAAAAACAAAATGAGTTATTCGATGTTTTCGAAGAGATTAGAAGCATTTTTTCTTAAATTAATATTTGGTAAACAATATTGTCATCGTCCAAAGATTAGTATTTTAATACCTTTTTCATCAAAAGATCCAATAAGAAAAAGATCTTTTAAATGGGTATTAAAGTATTGGGAGCATGAATTACCAGATGCTGAAATTATTGTTGGTAAATCTAAAAGTAAAGTGTTCTGTAAAGGAGAGGCACTTAATAATGCAGTTAGAAAATCAACTGGTAGAGTATTAGTTATAATGGATGCAGATGGTTATATGGATGGTAAAGCATTGGAAAGATGTGCAAATAGAATATTAGAAGAGTTGAAATATGGTAATAAATTATGGTACGTACCATACCTTAATCTTTATAGATTAAAAAAACACATAACAGAAAAGATATTAAATTCTAATCCTAAACATCCATATAGATTAAACTGTCCTTTGGAAGAAGAATTTATAGAAAGAAATGGTCATAGAAGTAAATATGGTCATCGTTATGGAGCAATGGTGATGATGTTTCCAAGAGAGGCTTACTATACTTTAGGTTGTTTTGATGAAAGATTTAAGGGGTGGGGCGGTGAAGATGTAGCACTTCTTAGAGCATTGGACACGTTATATGCCAAGCATAAGACATATCGAAGCTGCATTTACCACCTTTGGCACCCCTTTATTGGATATAGTTATAAAGATAGAAGATGGGCAGGACAGCATAAAGGTAATGTAAATAGTGAGTTAGCTAATAAATATCATAGAGCCAGTAGGCATCCGTTAAAAATGAGAGAATTAGTAAATGAAGGTTGTATTTATAAATTTTTAAAAAAATAAAATGGGACCAAATTATATTAAACACGAAAAGCAATATTCAATAGGAGTTGATCATGAAGGTCCAACTTTGGAAGAAATTAAAGAACAAAGAGTTAATTTACTTTTAGAAATGCAACCAATATTAGCTAGATTTGTTGCAGATCATTTAATAGAATATGACGAAAATACAAAGCTTAAATGGAAGGTTGAATTAATTAAACAATTAGATATATCAGAGTTAATTATGTTAAGAGGTATATTAGAAAATAAAAAAGAAATAGAGCAAAGGACATATTAAAATAAACTTTAAAAATTATTTTTTAGTTTAAGATAAATTTTGTATATTAATTTATAAAACCAAGCAAATGGATTATACTGAATTCGAATTTGAACAAAGAAATATTGATATTCAAATTCAAGGATTGGAGACAGAAATTGCAGCCATGCAATTACAAAAGGAGAGACTTAATTATGAAAAGATTAAATTAAGTAATGCTTATAATGCATATCTTAATATAAATCAATCAAATAGCAATGAGTTAGGATTAGAATTAATGCCCGTTGAAAATCAAGAAGCAAAGCCTAGAAGGTTGAAGAAAAATGATTAATTTAATAAAAACCATATTAAAATTCAAGTCTAAGCAAGAAGCATTAATGTTTCACTTATTGGCTGTATCAACTGAGGAGGGTCTTAGACTCTCTTCAGGAGATATTGCTGTAGCTAGTGAAATTTATATTAATGGCTATGAAAAGGATTTCTTTGTAAATTGCGTTAACAAGGGTTTTTTTAAAAGTGAGCAAACTGTTAGAAATTCTGTAGCTAAACTTGTAAAGTTAGGAATTGTAGAAAAATATAAGGGAGAAAGAACTATAAATCCAAGGTTCTTACCTTCTAATAGTGAAAATGATTTTGTATTTAATTATCAAGTAAATTATGATTATTAAAAATCATAAAGAAGTATATAAAAATGTAGCAGAAAGATTAGAATTACCTTATGATATTATAGAGTTAATAGGTAATTTTACTTTCACAGAATTGGCTAACTCTTTAGATAATTTTGAACATAGACAAACATATGTTCATAGGTTAGGGACTTTTAGATTTAGAAGAAAAAGATCCTTAGAATATTTAGAGAAAGTAAAGAATATAAAAGAGAAGATGATAAAAATGGGTCGTCCAATTGAGCAAGCAGAAGTAGCCGAAGAGAGATTAAAAGAGAAAATAGCTAAGATGAATGGGTTAATAGAGTCTTGGACGGATTGGTATAACGAAAGAGAAGAATTTAGAGAAAGAAAGAAACAATACTATGCTAACAGAGATATTCAAGAACAGAGCGGCAATTTGGGAGGGTCTAAAGAATCGGACGTTTAAAAAAGAACATATTGAAGCGATATATCAAGATAGGATCAATATATGTAGAGCCTGTGGGCTTTATGATGACACTGGTAGTGGTTGCCATGTTCCTGGCACTCAGCCCTGTTGCAACCTTAGTTTGGGCGGTTGCGGTTGTTCTCTATCACTTAAATTACGCGTATTATCAGAAAACTGTCCAAAAGAAAAATGGAAAGCAGTAGTAACTAAGCAAGAAGAAGATATGATTAATCAGCAAATCTTAAATGATAAATTAGGTGGTACCTCAAGTTAATGGACAAAACATAAGATTTTTAGTTATCCAACCTTTATATAAGGTTGAAAAAGAGGGAGATAGGTTTATTAAAGAACAATATCTCAAAGTTTGGATGAATAAAAATGATATATCAGCATTTGGAGAATATATAGGATCTAAAGGACAAGTAGTTAAATCTAGATCAAGAATTTACAATAGAGTAACAAGTAATTATTCAAATGTTGCTCATACTATAAAAGAACTAGAAGAAATTTTAATGCCTTCTAAAATAGGATTTAAATGAAATTCAATGAAGAAAACCATAGTTATTTTAATGATAGTGGGGAAACCTATTTAAGTGGGACAGCATTTATAAAAAAGTTCTGTAAACCATTTGATAGAGAAAAAAGAGCTAAAGCATATGCAAAAAAACATAAAAGAAAAATTGAAGATGTTTTAGCAGATTGGGATAAAGCAGGTAATGATGCTATATTAAAAGGTACATTTTATCATAAAATAAAAGAAGAAGAGTTATTAGGAAAAGACTTAATAGATATTGAAGGTGATGATCATCCTATATTTAAACCTTCCTGGGATGGTAAAATTAAAACTCACGATAAGCAAAAATTAGAACCAGGGGTTTATCCAGAACTTATAGTTTGGTCAGATAAATATAAAATAGCAGGTCAAGCTGATAAGGTAGAAATTACTAAAACTGGTAAACTAAATATAAAAGATTATAAAACTAGTAAAGAAATAAAGAAACAATCTTATCCAAATTGGGATGGATCTCCTAAATTAATGAAATTTCCATTACATAGTTTAGAAGATTGTAATTATTTTCATTATGCTTTACAATTAAATTTATATGCTTTTCTAATTAAACAACATAATAGAAATCTTACTATTAATAAATTAGAAATAGAACATGTTATAGGTACATATGATGATGAAGAAGAAAAATTTATACTTGAAAAAATAATAACTTATAAAGTACCTAATTTACAAAAAGAAATAAAAATAGCCTTAGATTACTATAAAACCAATGGGAATAAAATTATTTGATATTCAAGAAGGTAAAATAACGCCAACAGAACACTGCTATACTATAGCATCACTTAAAAGGATAATGGATGAGTATCCAGATGATTGGAAATCTATATATCCTTATCTCTTCTATATGACATGTTTAAATGATGAGGAAAATCCTTTTGCTAATGTACCTGAAGGAGACAAAGAAGAACTTATCTTAAAAGAAGTAGGGGGAGAATTTTCTCCAGACGAAGAATCTATTTATACAGCATTAGAGACTTGTAGAGAGTTATTTAAAACTCCTACATATAATCTCTATATGGCAGCTAAAGTAGGAGTAGAAAGAGTGGCTGATTATATTAAGGGAACGCTTATTGCAGGTGGTAGGGATGGTAATGAAATGGCATATCTTCGTTATCTTAAAGAATATGATGAAGTATGTAGATCATTTGAAGCTAGATATAAAGCATTTAAAGAAGAAAATAATAGAACTGGTCGTGGAGGACATAATATTGCTTACGATCAGTAGAAATATTTATACTTATGATTACAATAGATTATCTTAGAGAGTTATTTTATGAAAAGTATGGTGATACATTTTTTATAAAACAACCACCTGAAATATTAGTTACTCTAACAAGAGATGAGTACAAAGAATTAAACAGTGATTTAATAAGCATGACAGGTCAGGGAATATTACTTTTAGTGGATGAATCTGATATGACATTAGCAAATCCAGAAGATATATTATATACTAAAATTAATATACATGGAGTTTGTGAATTTATTGTTCAGTTGGGAGATAAATTCAGTTTTGAATTAGTTAGTCAAGATACAAAGCATGGTGAGGAGGATTTATAGTGTATTTGAAAGTTCCAACATATAACTCTAAAACAAACCAATATTCATATACCGAATTTAAAACAAGAGATGATTTTAAAGACTTTGTATGGTCTAAATTTAAACCTCCTGGTGAGGTAAAATTATATAATACAAAATGTTGGCGACAACAAGCAGAGAAATTTGATAGAGATGGTTATTACTGTAATTCTCCATTTAAGTCTAAAGATTTCATAGAATATTGGGAGAGAGAAAAAGAAAAGTCAACAAAAGGAATTATAATTGATGATTTTTATCTCACGCGTTATTATTATTTCTGGATTAATTTCCTACCTATAAATGATAAAAAAGTCAATCGACTTCAATTTCCAGAAATATGGGATAGTCAATATTATTTCTTTTTATATATTCAACTTTGTGAATTAGAATACAAGTATGATGTAGTTGTTAAAAAGAGACAGTGGGGTGGTACTTTTCAACATTTAGCCATTTTATTAAATGATGTTTGGTTTGAACAAGGATTTATTAATAAATTAGGAGCTTCAGATGAAGAGTATTTAAAATCTGACTGGGCAATGCTTGAAGAATATAGAACGTTCTTAAATACTAATACAGGTTGGTATAGAGCATTTAATCCAGACAAGTCACTTAATTGGCAACAAAGATTAGAAGTAAAGCAAGCTGGAAAGAAAGTCTTCATAGGTAATAAATCTATACTGAAAGGACTTAACTTTAGAAATAGTCCAACTAAAGGGGTTGGTGGTAAAAATAATAAATTTTATTATGAAGAAGCAGGCATTACTAAAACAATGCGTAATACCTTTAATTACATTGATCCTGCTTTAAAATTAGGTGCCCTTACTACTGGTATGTTTATGGCTTCAGGATCAGTAGGTGAATTAGAACAATGTGAGGATCTTAAAAAAATGGCACTAGATCCAAAAGGATTTAATGTACTTTCTATTAGAAATATATTTGAACAAGAACCTGAAGTTTTAGAGACATGTTTTTTTGTTCCTGAATATTGGAGTATGCCTCCTTTTATAGATGAGGATGGCAATTCTTTAGTTAAAGAGGCCAAGGAGTGGTGCGAGCAAGAAAGAGAAAGATTAAAAGGAGTATCTAATCCTGAAGATTATAGAATGTATGTATCCCAACATCCCTTTAATCTAGCGGAGGCTTTTGCTTGGAGAAAAGAGTCTATATTTCCACAAGCTAAAATAATAAGACAACAAGAGAGATTAATTATAGAAGGAGATGGATGTACTCCTATAGAATTAGAAGGAGCTGCTGAATCAAGTGCTATTATTCATAAGATTTCAGATCGACAATATATAAAAAAGTTTCCACTTACTGAAAAAGATAATAAAGAGGGATGTATTCAATTGTGGGAGTGGCCGCCAGAAAATCCTAAATGGCTTACTTATTTTGCAGGGATTGATCCTGTTGCTACTGATAAAACAACTACATCTCCATCTTTATTTTCCATTTATATATTTAAAAATCTAGTAGAAACGACTTATGAAGAAGATGGAAAAACTAAAATAAAGGTAGATGGATATAAACCTGTAGCCTGCTATACGGGTAGGTATGATGAAATAAAGAAAAATAATCAAATAGCAGAATATCTTATTCGTTGGTATAATGCACTCACTGCAGTTGAAAATAATGTACCCTCTTTTATTAATCATATGCAGCAAAGAGGACTACAATATTATTTAGCAACTAAAGATCAGCTTTCCTTTGTTAGTGAGTTAAAAACAAATAAAGAAGTTTACTCTCCTTATGGTTTTAAAACAAATAAAACTATTCTTACTTATTTTATTGATCTAGTTAACGAATATCTAAATGAAGTTTTAGATGAAATAAAAACTCATGAAGGTAAAGTACTTAAAACGGTATACGGAGTAGAACGAATAAAAGATTATGCATTACTAGAAGAATTGAGACAATATCATGATAAATTAAATACTGACCGATTTATAGCATTTGCATCGGGCTTAGCATTAATGAAGGCTTTTAGAAAGTATGGGTTAGGTGTATCTAAAGTAGATGAAACAAATAAACCTCCTGAACATACAGTAAAAGAAGATTATTTAGGAAAATCATTCTTCAAACATTACGGTAATATAATATACACAGAACAAGGACAACAGATTATAAAACCAAATCGATCCTTTTTTAAAAATTATAAATAAAAAATGGCAAAACAAAAAAAAGCCACAGGTGTGGTTCTTACTGCACGGCAGCTTTTACAAGGCTACACAACAGATGTAGATCGTAGGTTTTTATGGAATACAATGCCTTATCAGATGCTTTCTTTAGAAGAAAAAGATGAGGATTGGAGAAAATGGAATATGGATTGGCTTGAGTATATGGGACTTAGGCAAATTTTAAATGATAATAAAAGATTAGTTAGAAATTATCATTTAGCAAATGGTATAATTGATAGGACTGATTATATAGTAGATCCTAAAACTCCTAGACCTGAGGACGATCTTATTAATATTATCACTCAAGAAACAGGTAGTCCTTTTAGCTTAAAATTTTTTCCTATTATACCTAATGTTATAAATGTTATGGTAGGGGAGTTCTCTAAAAGAGATACTCGTATTATTGTTAAAGCAGTTGATGAATTCTCTCAAAATGAAGCTCTTCAGGCTAAATTGGATAACGTAACGCAAATACTTGTTCAGCAAGCTCAATTTCAAATTCAGCAACAAGGAATCTTAAATGGAGTAAGTCAAGATCAAATGCAACAGCAAATACAAGCTCAACAGCAATTGATTCAAGCAGAGATGAAGTTTAAAACTTATCGAAGTATTCCAGAAAGATGGGCTCAACATATGATTGAATACGATGATAATAGATTCAAAATGTATGAGTTAGAGTCATGGGGATTTAGAGATTCTTTAGTTTGTGATAGAGAATTTTGGCATGTAAATGTAAAAGAGGATAATTATAATGTTGAATTATGGAATCCCGTATACACTTTTTATCATAAATCACCAGATCAATATTATATTGCAGATGGGAATTTTGTAGGTAGAATACGTCTTAATTCTATTCCAGATGTTATTGATGCATATGGATACATGATGACGGAAGATCAACTAGAGAATCTAAAACAAGCTCAATCTATAGCAATACGTCATGGTAATGTTATAGATGATGCTAATAGATGGGATAGTACAAAATATTGGGATGCATCTAAACCCTATGACCAGCAGCAGCCAAATAGTATACACTTTGAGCAATATGTTGGTATGCGTAATATGAGAGAGGATATTGAGGGGTTAGATTGGAATAGGCTTAATAGTCTTAATACTGGTATAGTGGCTAATCAATCACTAGTAAGAGTTACAGAAGCTTATTGGAAATCTCAGAGAAAAGTAGGTCATCTTACTAGAATTAAAGAAGATGGTACGGTACTTCAAGAGATTGTGGACGAGAATTATAAAGTAACTATTAAACCAGTTTATGACAAATCCATAGTAAATAAAGAATCTAAAGATAATTTAGCTTATGGTGAGCATATAGACTGGATATGGATAAATGAAGTTTGGCAAGGTATTAAAATAGGACCGAATAATACTACTTATTATCAAGCTCGTGGCTTTGGATTTGAACCAATTTATTGTAAAATAGCAGCCTTACCTTTTCAATTTAAAGGACAAAATTCCTTGTATGGTTGCAAATTACCAGTAGAAGGACGGATATTTTCTGAAAGAAATAGTGTAAGCTCTTCTATTGTAGAAAAGATGAGTTCTCATCAAATAGGATTTAATATAGTTAATAATCAAGTATTTGATATGTTAGCTGATGAGGGAGGTAAAGCTATTGTAGTTGATCAAAATATGATTCCAAGAAACTCAATGGATGGATCTTGGGGTAGGAATAACTTTGCTAAGATGTATCAGGTAATAAAAGATTACCAAATTGTACCTATCGACTCATCTATTCAAAATACAGAAAATCCTGGAACATCTTTCTCTCACTTTCAGCAAGTTGATTTTTCTAAGACTGAACAAATTTTAGCAAGACTTAAACTAGCAGAATTTTTTAAAAATGAAGCAATGAATACTATTGGTATTACTCCTCAACGTTTAGGAGAGGTTCAAGCTTCAGAATCAGCTACTGGAACACAACAGGCAGTTAATAATTCTTATTCTCAGACTGAAATTTATTTTGATCAACATATGAATCAACTTATGCCAAGAGTAAGAGAAATGATGTTAAATGCTGCACAGTTTATTAATGCAACAAAACCCGAATCACCTCTCACTTATCTTAATAAAAAAGAAGAGACAGTTTGGTTTCAAAATGAAGGTTATAAACTCTTACTTGCTGATTATCAAATATATGCAATGTCTAGAGCTAATATAAAACAAACAGTGGAGAAACTTAGACAAGTTGCAATGGAAAATAATACAGCGGGTGGATCTCTATATGATTTAGCTCAAGTTATAACCTCAGATAGTCCTGCTGAAATTATAGAAAAATTAAGAGAAGCTGAAGATAAGAGATCTCAAGAGTTACAAGCCCAACAAACACAAGAACAACAAATGCAACAAGAGCAACAGCAATTCTTACAACAACAGCAAGATAAGCAATTATCACATGATGATTATTGGAAAGAGCGTGAAATTCAAGCTAATATATATATTGCTGAAATTAAAGCAATGGGTTATGCTAAAGATACTGATATTAACCAAGATAATATACCCGATGCTTTAGAAGTAGATAAATTCTTACATGAGCAAAATCACTCTGAACAAGATATTAATCTTAAAGAAAGAAAAATGCAAATGGATGAAAAGCAACATAATGATAATGTAGATTTACAGAAGAAAAAATTACAAGCAGAAAAATATAAAGTAGATACTCAATATAAGATTGCTAAAGAAAATAGAAACAATAAACCAAAGCCAAAATCAAAGTAGTCATATATTGTCAACTACTTTTTAATTTTAAAAATTAAATTTGGTAGATTCATAAAAATTATTTAATATATATTAAACCAATGACAAAATGGCACAAACGCAAGTAACGCCCATTACACAAGATGAGCTTTCTAAAATATTGTCAGGTAATGTTGACAGTATTATAACTCCAGAAGATCCTGAGAAAAAGGACGATAAGAAAGAAGATAAAGTTCCAGAAAATTTTAAAAAACCAGTAAATACAGATTTTACCTGGAAAGAATTAAATGATTTATCTAAAGATGAAGATAAAGATGATAAATCTAATGATACTGAACCTGTAGTTATTGATAATGAGTCTGATAAAAAACCAGGCCGAAAAGCTTCAGATCTTGTTACAATGGTAAACGAATTGGTTGAAAATAAAGATCTTTTTGGATTTGAAGATGGACCTGTTAAAACGATAGAAGAAGCTAAAGAACTTATTAAGCTTAATATCGAACAAACTAAAAATGCCACTGTTGAAGAACTCTGGCAAGATAAAGTAAAAAAATATAGCCCACAGGTTCAAGCTATATTACATTATGCAGAACAAGGTGGCACAGATGTTACTCCTTTAATTTCTGCAATATCTGAAGTAGAAAGAACAAGTAATTTTGATATAGAAACTGAAGAAGGTCAAGAGTCTATCATTTCAGAATATCTTAGAGTTACTGGATGGGCAGATGATGAGATTAAAGATGAAATAGAAACTACTAAAGATATTGGCAAATTAAAAGCAAAAGCTGAAAAGTTTCTACCTAAGCTCAATCAAATGAATGAGCAACGAATGGAACAAATAATGCAAGAGCAGGCTGTTCGCCAACAGCAGGCAGAAGAGGCTCGTAGAAATTATTTAGCGACAATTAAGGGAACTCTTGATAAAGATAGGCTAGGTGATATTAAATTAGTTAATAAAGAAAAAGCTCTTATTTGGGAAGGTCTAACTGATGTTAAGTATACAAGTTGGTCAGGACAACCTACTAATTTGTTCTTCAAAAAGCTTGAAGAAATGCAAGCAGGAGATAAAGCAGATTACGATCATTTCTTAGAGATAGTTTATCTTACATTAAACCGTAAATCATTTAAGGATAAGCTTAGAGAAGAAATAAAAACAAATGAAGCAGCTAATACGGTTAAGAAACTTAAAATAGAAGAATCAAGAAAATCAGCGACAAATGAAGGATTTGATGAAGAACCTAGAAAAAATGTCATAAAAAGGCAGGGTTTCAAAAATCCTTGGGGATAAAATTAAAAACACTTTATATAAATTATGGCAACTCCAGCAATTGTTAATGGTATATTTTTCCGTGATACCAAATATGATGTGGGACAACATCTAGATAAAAGTCACTTGATGGCTTTACAACCGGAAACACCTCAGGATCTGGGGATAGTAGATATGTGGGCTTTTATGCAAAAGCGTGAAATGCCTCTTTACAAAATGGCTAATTTTGGTGGCAAGGGTACAATCATGACGGATACTCAACAGTATAAATTTAAAGTACCTGTAGCTATAGACGATATGGCTGAAATTGTTAAAGATATCACTACTGATGAAAAACCTGGATCAGACGGTAAGAAGTTTAAGATTCTTGTTAATGATGAAAGATTTGGACACGGCTCCATTCTCAAATTTGACAAATATTCTAGAATAGAATTGGTTGTTACACATGACCCTATCCGTAGAGTTGGAGATGCTTTCGAATATACGGTTAAACTTGTAAATAACGACAATACTCAATTCTTAGATAAAAAATATCTTGCTCCTGGTATGCGTATTCAGAAAATGGGTTCTGTACGTGCACCTGAATTTGGTCAAGCATGGGATCATACTAAATATACTGGTGCAGCAATGCGTGAGTATATGAACTATGTAGGTATGGCAGAAGCTCAAGATCATTATTATATTTCTAAAGAAGCTTCTATTATTGGTGTAGATCAGAAAATTGTCGAATTCATTCAGATAGATGGTCTTAAACAAGATCCTGGTATCCCCTCTTTGGAGCGTTACATGAATGAAGCAGGAGTTAGTATGTATGATCTTGCTAATAAAATGAAGCAAGGTGATGTACGTGTTAGCTGGGCCACCGTAATGGACGTTAAATGTATCCAGAAGATTGCTACTGATATTGAGAATTATCTTATGTGGGGTTCTGGTGGCCGTATTCTTTTGGATGGTCAAGATGAGGTAATCCTTCCTGTTGGTCTCTGGTTCCAAATTGATAGTGGTGGTTATAAGCATATTTATACTCGTGATAGCTTTGGCTTAGACATGTTTAAGACAGTTATTCAGAACTTCTATCATGGTAAAGTAGACTATAAAGGACCTGATCCTAATAGAGTTCTTTATGTTCAAACTGGACTAGCTGGTATGAATCTTGCAAATGAAATGATTCGTAAAGAAGCCAATGCTCATAGTCTTATCTATAATGGTACTGATGTTGGTGCTTTGCAAGGTTCTAGACTTGATCTTTCTTTTGGTCTCTTCTATACGGAAATTGTTATTCCGTTTATTGCTACTCTTCGTTTTGTATATAATCCAGCACTTGATAATACAGTAGTAAACAATGTTGAAAATCCGATGATTGATGGCTATAATTTGTCTAGCTATTCTTTCATAGTATTTGACGTTGATGAATTGGGAGGTTCTGATAATATTAAGTTGTTGAAATATTCTCGTGATAATGAATTACATTGGAAAGTAGAAAATGGCACTTGGTATCATCCTGCTACTCCTCTCCTATCTCGTGGTGGGTTTATATCTAGCGGAGATTTTAGTGGGTATCGTGCTAAATTCTGGCAGCGTTATCCTGCAATATGGGTAAAAGATCCAACGAGAATACTGAAATTTGTTATGAAAAATCCGATTACTGGTAATACTCTGTAATCAAAAGATAATGAATTCCTGATTGTCCCTGATGCAAGTTAAACTTTCAGGTATAGAATACGGGCTAAATGCTCAACCATTAGACTGCGCGTGCAAAGGGTTTTAGTCAGAAAGCTTTGGTACTTTGCTGATGGCTCGCAACCATCCTAATGGTCAATTAAAACCAAAAAATAAAATGTCAACTTTAACAAAAGAAAAGATTAATGCTATAAGCATTGAATATCTTCCTAGTGAAAAAGAACTAGATCGTGAAGCAACGCTTATTGTTGGTAAAGGTTTGATGGATAACTTTACTAGAACAGAGGATTTAGGATATATGACTTTCTTTGGAACTAAGAGATATCTTTGTGGACTAGACAGCGAATTAGTTGAATATGATGTTAATCTAACAAGAGAAGAAAAGGATGCTAAAATAGCTGAGATTAAGAAAATTGTTGAAAGATTAGAGCAGTTCTTTGGAAAAGGTAATTTAGACCCTACTAATGAAAAGCATTGGAGTAAAGTTAAATTAACTATTGATCGTAAAACAACTAACTTAGATTTAACTAATCCTAGAACAGAGCTTTTAGTTCATTGTATAAGAGGTGGCGGATTTACAACTGTTGCTCCTTCGTTAGAAAAAGCACAAGCAATTCCTGGATGTCAATTTTATTTAGTTGAACCTATTGAATATGCTGAAAGTAGAATAGCAGGTAAAGAAGTTATAAATAAAGCAATTTCTACTTTACAGAAACTGTATGAATCTAAATCATTTGATGATATTTTCTTTCTTGGAAAATATTTACTTCCAGTAGAAAAAGGATATACAAGACGCACTCCTAAAGCACTTATTTATGAAGATTTAGATAAGTATATTAATGGAGAGATTATTAGACAATCTAAAATGACATCTGCTCGCATCTTCTTAGAAGCAACTAAGAAATCCAAAATGGAACAAGCTGTTATGGCAATTGTTAAAGATGCTGAGTATTTTGGATTCATGTATGTAAATGACAAAGGAGAGTTTAAGAATAATGAAACAGGAGGTATTTATGGTACCACTTTAGAAAGAGTAATTACTCATCTTCAAAACCCTGCTTATGATCATGAACTGGATAATATAAAAACCAGAGTTGAACAGAAGTGGAATATTGGTTAATTATGTTAGCATCTCTAGTACGTATTAAAATTAAAGAAAGATTACAAAAATTAGATTCTGCAGATTACGATAATCTGGAATGCTGGCAGATTAGAGAGGCTTATAACAAAGCACAAGTAGAATGGATAAGAAGACAAATTCATTCTAAAAATGATACACATGAAGGAGATGAAGTTACTGATCAAAGAGTTAATGATCTACAACAACTTCTTAAGCAAACAAAAATAGATGTAAATGATTATAAACTCTATTTTAGTACAAAGAGTCTTCCAAGTGATTTCATGCAATTAAAGAGAATAACCCCATTTATTAGTAAAGGTAAATGTAAAAATAAGATGATAAAATCCACTCTGAGAGAAGAATCTAATGTAGATGAATATCTTCAGGATTGGTCAATGCAACCTTCTTTTGAATTTGAAGAAACCTTTCACACAATGATAGATAATGGAGTTAGAATTTACACAAATAAAGAATTTAGTGTAGATTATATTAAACTAACTTACTATAGATTTCCAAGAGAGATAGATTTTACAGGATGTGTCCATATAGATGGATCAGCAGGTATTCAAATAGATCCAGAATTTAGAGATGATATAGTAGAATTAATAATAGATGATGCTGTAGCAATACTTGCAGGAGATATAGAATCTCCTAATGCATTGCAAATAGCAAAACAGAGATCAGAATTTAACAATTAATAATAAATTAAATTAGAAAACAATGAGTTTTTATCAGGAATTGCCTTATCCGGTGATAATTGGAACCGGTTCAGTTTTAACTAGCGGAGGCACTGAAAATTTAAAATCGGGTCAGGTCGCCCTGGTAGATGCAGAGACCTACCAAGCTCTTAATACAGGAGCTACTGTAGCAGAACATCCTCGTGTTCTTATTGCTGGTGGTTCTTGGCATACTGTTGATAGTCTTAGTAGATTCATTGGTGGATTGAAACAGTCTATCAAAACACAAGATTTTCTTGCAGAAGATGTTATAGAATTTCATCGCTCTAAGCCTATTCCTCTTAGCCAGGATATTATGCAAATAGGTTGGGATGGTGTAAATGCTTGTGATAGTCTTAGCTTTGATTGTGGAACTTCTTATTTCTTTAAAGTAGATGTTAGTGGTGAAGATGTATTTCGTGCCTATTCTCGTCCACTCTATCGCTTTATTGAACTGAGGACAGACTGTTGTAGTGATACCGGTGACTGTGCTACGGGTTGTGACAATGGAACAGATCCTACATTCTATGCTAAGAAATTGGCAGATTTGATCAATAACGATGTAGAGTTAAAATATTTTGTAAAAGCAGAAGCTGTTATTTCTAACTACTCTGCTACAACTGCCAACTATCGTTCTTATCACCTTAATGTATGTGATAATGGTGATGTAGTAGCTCTTGCTGCCGTTCAATCTGCATATTCAAATAATACAGTAACTCGTGTAGGTCGTAGTGGATCAACCTCTACTTATGAAATAACAGATTTAATTACTAATGGTGCTCCTGCAGACTATACTCCAACTGGATCAGTACTACTGGCAGTTTGTGGAACATGTCCTTCTGGTTATACATCTGTTGCCTCCTATAATTATTATATAGTACGTAGACCAATAGCAGGATCTGAAAACTTTGCTGGCGGTACTTCTACTTTTGTAGCAACAGCAGTTACTGATTATAGTGCTCACGCTGGTACTTTCTTAGGTCAGGATGGAGCAGTTGCTCTTATTCAGCTCGAAATTGCAGCTACTTCTGCAGCTCCTACTGCCGTTAAAGATGACGTAGTTGTATTTAGTCATTCTAATGATGCTAAATGTACACCTCCTGCAGGTTCTGCAATTGCTTGGACCACCTATCAGGATCTATATAAAGGTACTCGTACACAGTCCATAACCTTAAATAAGACTTGTGGTACATCTAATCAACTTACCGCAGTTCAGGCATACTATGCTTCTGATACTAGTATTGTTGCTAACTCTATTATAGTTTCTCAAAGTGGTACTTGTGCAGATACTTATCAGTTAACTCAATATAGTGATTTTGCAGTTATTGATAATTGCTTATCTCCTGCACCTGTAACTTACAAAGATATACCTGGTTATAATGGATTTCAATGGAGAGATGCTGCTTGTGACGCAAGTAATGTGGCTCCCGCCGATCCGGGTAATGTATATGCTGGCGTTAGAGTATATGGTGCTTATGCTGATACAAGATTTGGAAACTGTTCATTTCAACCTACTGATTACTTTAGTCAAAGGCCTTTGAGAATAAGAATATCTCAAGTTCTTGAAAATGGTCAACCTTGTGACAAGGGTGCTAAAGTGACTCCTATTCAATATGGTACAGTAGCTACACAGACTGGTGAGTATATGATTCGTCAGTATTTAAAGGCTAATTCCTTAGAAGCATATAATGCCTGGAGCTCTGATCCTCGTATTAGGGATATATTCGATCAACAGGTTCTTAGTTTTATTGATCGTACAGCGTTATATAATTTGTATTATGTAGTGTATACAATGGATAGATTTAGAGCCAATTGGAATACAATGCAACCTAATGATAAGTTTGAAACAATTATAGCATTTCCGTCAACTGTAGATACCACTACTTTTGAAACTGTATTTGGATCATTCTTCTCTCAAGTTGGTGTATATCTTAAGGATAGGAAGTAAGGTTAATAACCTATTTATAATAAAATAAATTGGCGGTTGCAACGAGCGCCGCCTTTTTAGTTAAACCATGATAAGTAAATTACAAGTAGATTATCACGATAGTAATAATCCTAAGACTTTTAGATTAATAGATGATAGTGAATATAATCCTAAGTTACCTGTCCAAAATGGGCTATTAGAGGTAACTCCTCCAGGGTTTAAATATTCTCAGGTTTTTAGTGTTAAGCCATATTTTAGTATGGCTCTTAATGCTTCTATACTTGGTATATTAAAAACTAAAAGCTATAGTACACTTGCTGATTTACCTGATGGTATTTATCATATAAAATATTCAATTGCACCTAATCAAGAATTAGTAGTTGAATATGATTACTTTAGAACTATAAAATTAATGGATAAGTACGCTCGTATAGTATGTGCACTTTTAGATAAGAAGTTTGATTATACTGTACGAGAATTTGAAGAGATAAAACAAGAAATTCTTTGGATACGTCAATTAATAGAAAGTTCTAAATATAAAGTAGAAATTTGTGATGAAGGTGAAAAAGGTATAGATCTTTATAATGAAGCAAGTATGCTTTTAAATAAATACGTAGGATGTCTAAGTTGTTAAAAAATCAAATAGAAGATTTAAGTTGTCAAATTGCAGAATTAGTCCACAATAAATATTTGATAACATCTTATGGTATAAATAGCTGTAATATAAACTATAAAGAAGGAGATCTTATTGAAAAGATACTTAGAAAAAGTGTCTTAGACGCTGGTTATGAATGTAAAGATTTTCCAAAATGTAATTCAAGTATAGAAGGAATAAAAGAATGGAGTCAGGTATATATAAAATAGAGTGTATTATTAATAATAAGATTTATATCGGTAGTTCTAATAATATACATAGAAGAAAAATAGAGCATATGAGTAGTTTAAAAAGGAATAAACATTTTAATAAATACATTCAAAGATCTTGGAATAAATACGGAGAAGAAAACTTTATGTTTGAGATACTTGAAAATTGTGAAGTAGAGAAATTAATAGAACGAGAACAATATTATATAGATACTTTAAAACCCGAATTAAATACAGTATTATCTGCTAAACCTAGAAGAAATATTAAATTATCCGAAGAAGAATTACATAGGATAAAAACAATGAATATAGGTAGAAAACATGTAGGTAAAGCTTTGGATAATATTAGAAAAGCTGCTCAAATTAGAAAAGCTAATAAAATTTCTGAAAAAGGAGGTTATAAAGGATCAAAGAAACCTATTTACTTGATTGATAAAAATAATAATATTTTAAAAGAATACGATGGTATAAGAGTGGCTTCTAGAGATTTAAATTTAGATTCTTCTGCAGTAGTAGCAGTGTTAAAAGGAAAAATTAAGCAAATAAAAGGATATATTTTTAAATATAAATTTTGAAATCGTGTTTTGCCCAAATTGCGGAAATAAATATGGATGCTCTTGTTCTGGAGGATCTTCTAAAACAATAGCTTCTGATGGTAAAGAAGTTTGTAGTAAGTGTATAACACAATACGAAACCTATATAGCATTATTAAATGAAAGCAAAAAATCAAAATAGAACTTGTCCAGACGTACTTTCTAATGAATGTGTAGTTTGGCAAGGAGGTGATATTCCAGTTTTAGGTATTTGTAATGGAGATGTTTTAAGTGAGGTTGAAAAGTTAATTGCAGATAAGATTGTTGAATTATTTGACAATATAGACATGTCTGAAATAGATATGAATTGTCTTGTAACAACATGTGCTCAAAAATGCAAGGATACTTCATTAAAGGCTATTATACAGGTTTTATTTGATAATCAGTGTTGTCTTCAAGATTTAATTAAACAGGCTGGAGGTGGCTCTAATACTGTTACAGTAAATCTTAATTTACGGTGTTTAAAGAAATTTGATGATTTTGGCAATGAAATACCGCAGGATCTAAATCAATCTCTTCAATCTATAATAAATCAAGTCTGTGCAAATGTCACAGATATAAATTCTATAAAAGCATCAATAGTTGATTTACAGAATCAAATTGATACTTTAGAAACTACTCCTACAACTACTCCTGAGCCTAGTGTGACTACTTGTCTCACTCCTGGACTTAGAACAGTAAGTCAAACAGTTCCAATAGTTGCTCAAGCATTATGTGATTTTAGAACACAGATTGGTAATAATACAGATTTAAGTATAGCAATATCTCAGCAATGTTCTGATCTTAATAGTACTTTTGCAACTGTTCAAGGATGGATAACCGCTGTTCAAAACTTTGCACAATCTGTTAACAATTTATGGATACTTGCATGTAATCTTAATGATAGAGTTTCAACAATAGAAGAAAACTGTTGTAAGTTAACATGTGAGGATATTAAACTTGGATTTGCAGTTCAAGTTGATACAAATGGTTCTGGTGTATTTCTTAAATTTACAGCAGGGGCTGGAACAAGTATACCTAATGGATTTACGGATGCGGGCTCAACTGTTACTTTTACAGATAAGAATGGCGATTTCTTAACTTATCCTTTAGTTATAGCAAATAACGCAAACCTAGGAGATTTTGACCTCACAGGACTTGATTTAAATGATCCTTTTACTATAAGTGTTACTGCTATACTTGCTACAGATGGATTAACTTGTGAAAAATGCATAACTAAAATGTATACAATTACAGATACAAGTTGTCCTGTATGCCAAGTTACTGCTTCTGGTACTAATGGTAGTGTTACAATTGCTTATCAAATACCTGGTAACACAGTGATACAAACACTTATACTTCAGAATGGTCAAACAGGATATATTCAAAAAAATGCTGTCATTTTGGCAGTCTCTACAGATGGAGATATAACTGCAAGTTCTACATGTATAGATTTAACACCTCCACCAACAATTTGCTATACACTTTCTTGGGAGCACTCTACTCCAACAAATGATACAATGGCAGATGCCTTCTTTAGTGAAGTTATATTAGGCAATCTTACATACACTATTAATTCTCCGTATAGACATACAACTAATGTTGGGTCACCAATACCAGTACCTGTTCCTGATGCTGGTCAGTATTTATATACTGCTATAAGTACAGGCGTTCCTGCAGGTATAATGACTCCAGCATGCGTAGTTCAAGATGATGATTCTTTAAGCACAATATCTGTAACAGTACCTCAAAGTTTAGGAATACCTGTAATTAAAATAACTAATCCTGCAACAGGAGGTCAAACAAAATACTTATATTTATATGGTGAGAAGAGCACTAACGGAACAGATTGTTCATGTGGTGGAGGCCATAGTCTTTAATTAATAAATAAAAAATTTACAATAAATGGCATCTAATTGCAATAATACAGCTGCAAGTAATCTTTGTCAAACATGTGCACCAAGTAATATAATTAATGGATGTGATGTTGGCTGTCTTGATACATATGGTACTCATTGTATACAATATACTGGTGGAAACTTAGCATGTGCTAATATACCTACAGGAGTCATTTTAAATGATGCATTATGTTCACTTAATAATGTAATTTGTGATATTCAAAGTAATTCTGGACTTGTAAAAGTAAGTGATGATGATCCACATCCAGATACGTTATTTAATAAATTAGTTGCAGGTAATAATATTATTTTAACAGGTATTGGAAGTGGAGATGATCAGCAAATTAGAATAGATTCTGTTTTGGGTGGTCAAATTATTGATCAATTTGTTAAAATTTCTTCTATAGATAGTACTGGAGGATTTTTATCTGATAAACTTTCGGCAGGTCAATGCCTATCTTTACAGAAAGTAAATCCTGGATTAAATGAAAAATTACAAATTGTAATAGATTGGCAATGTGTCCTTAATCAACTAAGTCAATTACCTGGATTCTGCACATTAGTACAAAATTGTATACCTCAAGCTCCAACCGTGACATGTCCTTATATTTTATTAAATAATCCTAATATCACTGGAGGATCAACAACTTTTACATGGTTGTCGTCTGGATTAAGTTTTAACGTATATGTAGATGGTATACTTCAACCAAATATGCCTACAAATGCTCTTACTTATACTACAAATAATTTAAGCAATGGCTCTCATACTGTAGAGGTTGTAGCTCTTTGTAATTCTGGAACTCCTCAAAGAGATCAACAAACATTCTTAATAAATACCACTTGTCCAGTACCTAATGGATTAACTGTAACGTTAGTTAATGGTAATGCAAGTTTAAGCTGGAGCCTAGATAGTAATGCTAATAATGGACCTGAAGCTGTTCAATTTAAATATGCAAATGCTTCTAATTGGACAACCTCTCAAACACTACCTGCTAATACAACCACAGGAGCTATAACGGGATTGACACAGAATAAAATCTATAACTTCCAAGTTATTAATAATTGTTCGATTGGTGGACCATCACCTTCCACTCCAGTAAATGCTATAGAATTTACTTGTCCAGTTGTAAACTTAACAACTACAGATAATTCAATTACTTATTCATTTGTAAGTTTAGGTGGAGATATAGATACATATGTGGTTACATTATTTGATTCTACTGGTAATAATGTTATTCAAACTAAGAATATGCAAGCTGCATTTAAT
>Ga0207667_10000087_pt1 | contig 149828 bp, 127 predicted proteins | sample KBSCornC52_FD_184301 | JGI IMG/M metagenome (GOLD analysis project Ga0207667, IMG submission 184301) | Corn rhizosphere microbial communities from Kellogg Biological Station, Michigan, USA - KBS Corn C5-2 (SPAdes) (version 2) | ecosystem: Host-associated > Plants > Roots > Rhizosphere > Soil ... | reverse complement strand
ACTCCTTCGTATCGAGACTGCACAATCATTTCCCTTCAGATCACGGATGTCAACGTCGGCCTTCGTTCCGCTGTAGCGAAATATCGGAGTGTTCACTCATGCGCCATCGTCGTTTTGTGCAAGCGATGGTCTTGCAGGGACTATCTCTACCCATGATGATTCGATTTCTGGGATTAGCGAGCAAAAGCACAAGGGGCGAAGAAGAGACCGAAGCACGCCGAATCATGCTTCAGGCGGCTATCGCCCACCTGGAGCAAGGAAAAGCGCAGAGTGGGGAAAGTAACGCCGAAGCGAAATCGAGAGCGGCGACTTATCGATTGTTTCGCGAGATTACGGAATCTACAGTTCAAGCAGAACGTCGAGCGCTGATTGAGATGCGAGACAACGGGCGAATTGGAGAAAGTGTAATGCGGCACCTAGAAGGAGAACTGGATTTGACTGAAGCACGGCAAAGGATGCGTCACAAATGAGTGGGGCGCTCGAGCCAATTTAGAGAACCTCTGCAGCCCAAGAACTGCGGAAATCTCCGGGCACAACAATCTCACGAAACACCAAAGAATCACTCTGTCGGAGATTGAGGCCCAGCAACTGAATGATGGATGGCCAAGCCCGCTCTAAGCCAATGTCCTCGTCTGTAGGAGATGACCAGCAGACGCACACAGAGAGCGATAACACCTCCTAGAGTTGTGTGATACCAGTGATACCAACTTCTTTCGGAATACGGTCCACTGGTAGGAGAATCGGGAAAGAAGGACAAGCCTAATCTGATCAGGGTTGCTTTTAAATCCAAGAGTCGAAAGTGCAAAGTGATCACTCGGGAACGAGACTTCAAATCCCTCCGCGGACCATTTTAACCTCTTGATTTCTAAAATCCATCCAGTCAGCACCCCCAATACCTGCATCCGCGTGCAAGGCGCGAACGGATCAGCCGACACGTAGTTCAATCATCACCGCCCCCGACATATTCTCAACCAATAGATAAAAAATCCTCCCTGTAAAAACCGACTCCATCCTCGCACCCCGCGGATTCAAAACTCTGGCCCGTCAAATCACCTCAATCTTGGAGGCGTTCGCATGGCAGGAACCTCTTCCTGACAAGAGCCTGCATGATATCTGCTTCATTCGGAACAAAAGAAGTTAATGGAAACCCGCCGATTTGTCGATGAAGTGTTAAAGCTCCTCTATAATCACTCCAACACTTGTACTACTTTTCCCTGAAGCAAAGATCTGCAAACGAACGTGTAAGTTTAGCGAGTTTAAAGAGTATGTCGTTATTGGGCTCGAAAGTCACCAAGAGTGACGAGCGGCATTCCAGAATCTTAGCTGCTGCGCTTGAGGTGTTCTCCAAATCGTCGTTTGAAGCAGCGACCACCCAGGAAATCGCTCGCCGCGCTCACGTATCGAAGCGCGATCTCTATGCTGCGTTTCCTGATAAACACGCCATCCTGATCGAAGTGATCGGAACCGTCCTGGCCAATGGTGAAGCGACTCTCCGTCGCGCCATCGCGGACAGCGAAAAGACACTCCCGCCGACACAGATAGCTCTAGAGATCGTCGGATTGGCCTTGGTCAGCGAAATCCTTTCGCCACTTGAGGGGTTCGTATGCCGGCTTGCGTTTGCTGAAAGTGCCAGCTACCCCGCGGTTGGAAAGAACTACTTTGATGCCTGGTACGCTCGGCGCAATCGCATCATCGCTCAGGTTCTTTCTCGGCATTTTGATAAAAAGAACAGCCAGATCCGGCTGCCTTACAATTCCAGCCAAACCTCGAAGCACTTCATGGCTTTGGTCACCCATCTGCCGCAGCTGACGGTTTCTCTCGGGATGACTGGAATGTGGACTCCGAAATCGGTCCAGGCTCACGTCAAAAATTCCGTTGAATGTTTTCTCAAAGCCCATCCGTTCCTTGGCTGAGTCTCTAATCCGTTTATCCGGCGCACTGTCGATGGTGGTCTATGCACTCGTCGTAGAGTGCTTCGAGCTTCTCAGTCTGCGTGGCGATGTCAAAGCGTTCTTTCACCCATGCGCGCGCGGTCAGACTCATCGCGTCCCAAAGCCTTTGATGGTCGAGAAGTTCTCTAATTGCCAACGAAAGCGCCGTCACGTCTCTTTCAGGGCAGAGCAGGCCGGTCTTCCCATGGCTCACAACTTCCGGTATCGCCGCGTGCGCGAAACTGACCACAGGCGTTCCGAGCGCCTGAGCTTCTGCGAACACCATTCCGAATCCTTCCATATCCCCTGAGGATGCCTTGACGCTCGGGTTGCACAGGATTCGTGCACGCGACATGCTGCGAATCACTTCCTCGGGGCTCTGTGTTCCGCGAAAAGAAACGCGGACACTAAGCTCGCTGGCAAGCGATTCCAGAGAAGAACGCAGGGGGCCGTCGCCGATGACCTCGAGATGCGCGCGCGCATTTTCTCTCTGCACCAACGCCATCGCACGAAGGAGGTATTCGCACCCCTTCTTCTCCACTAGCCTGCCGACAAATAGAACCAGATCCGAATCGCGCTTGATGCTGCTGGGACGAAAGCGTTCGCAATCGATCCCCGTGTAGTGCACGTGAACTTTGGATTCTGGAAAGCCTGCCTCTAAAGCAACTTGTCGAAGAAAACGGGAGACGCAGATAAACGCAGTTGCCCGATCGAATAGCTGTTGTTTTTGCTGTACGAAATGGCGTCCGGCAAAACTTGTCCTGAGAGCAGCATCGGTGGATGTGATATCAAAGCCGTGGAGTGAGACAACCAGAGGCAAATCCAGTCTCTCTGCAATTGACATAGCTTGAATGGCATCCACCGCAAAATGCGCGTGGATAATCGAAGGCTCAACTGATCTGAGCCGGTTAAAAAAGTAAGGATTAATCGGGAATTTGCGAAAGCCACTGGCTGCGAACTTGTCAACCAGATCGTGGCCGTTTCGAAGCAAGACCTCTGGCAACATATGCTTCAGTGCCGGACTGCTGCGGCGCAAACCAACGAGAATTGGTTGAAAGCGGCGCAGCGGCTTCGCTTGTTCCATAATGAATGTCTCGCTCGGCGCAAGAACTCGTTCCCGAAAGATGAGCGCAGTGCGCACCCTCTCGCCTCCCCTGCAACTTGAGTTTTCGCTAAAGTAGCGCGCCGGGTAGTTTCCTAGTATGCCTGAACGCACTGACGATTCTTCTTTTAACGAGCGCAACTGACCCGCATTGTTATAACCGCTAATCGGCAGCATGCAGTACTTCCCGAACGCCTTCCACAGGCACGGCCAGGTACACGGCAATCAGGAGAGCTCCATCCGAAGCCAAACTCGTCCACGCAGCTCCAACCCACGACCAACGTGGCAGCACCACTATATTCAGGCCGACATTTGCTGCGCAATCCCAATCGCGGTTGAAAATCCGGCGTGGACTCCAGATTCAGGTCCTTGATAACTCGCAACGCCAGGGTGTCAGACTGAAGTATTGTGGCTTGTACCGGCAGAATGTTGCAGCCCGTATGCCGGCGCAAGATTCCACCACACATTTCTCATTTTGCCCGTCAGTGTTGCCCTGCAATCCCGGGTTGTCGGGGTGCACTGCTTTTCCATGTGTGTCTTAGGGCACTATCTCTTCACGCGCCGATCGAGAAGCTTGCGAGCCACTCAATCCAGTTGGGCCTGCTTGCAGTCTGGTCAGCGCGAACTCATCAATAATCAATGAGAACTTTCCAATGCGGACTATGAGGTGAAATTGCAAAAAGATCTCCGGCATCACGCTTATTTGCCCGATTTGGTAACTCATCGCCACGTTACAACTTAATGCAGTTTTCGAGGTACCAAATGGGCTTGGAAGAGAGCAATAGTGCCGATCAAATCAATGTAGCGACTCTTTCGCTCCGACCGGTGCCATGTTCAGCTCTCATTCAATTTCTGCTCTCTCCCGTCGTCACCTGCTCAAAGGCCTCGCAGGATTCTCCGCAACCGCAGTGCTGGCGGGATGCAACAAGGCACAAATGATCTCTACCAGCGCGATGTCGGTGCCTGCCGCGGCAAACGTGCAACCGCTTCCAGCAGGAGCGGTATCTCATGGTCTTCTCAGCGTGTCGTCCAGTACCATCGGCAGCATTGGTGCGGAGTTTGCCGGACTTTCATATGAGAAATCCGCGATGACTGGATCGCTATTCTCCGCTACCAACGATGATCTGATCAGCTTATTACGGCTACTCGGCCCCGGCATATTGCGCCTCGGCGGACTTTCCGTTGATCGCTGCGTTTGGACTCCAGATGGTCGAGGTCGAACCGCTGGTCAAATCGCAAGCTCAGATGTCGATGCGCTAGCTTCCGTCCTAAGCAACTCTGGATGGCGCTGTATTTACGGAATCAATCTTGGCGGCGCAGGCAATGGAACAACGACACCGCAATTGGCCGCAGACGAGGTTGGCTATGTCGCAAAGAAACTTGGAGCATCTCTGCTCGGCATTGAGATTGGCAATGAATGCGACGGGTACGGAGCGCCTGACTGCTATTTCGCCGGGAACTGGTCTCTGGCTCAGTTTGAGTCTCTCTGGTCCCAATTCCGCTCCGCCATCGTAGCGGTTACGCCGGGGGTCCCCGTTACGGGTCCCGCTTCCGGTAGCAACGTGGCAAATTGGACGGTGCCTTTCGGGCAGCACTTCACCAGAGATTCCCTCTCTCTTTTGACACAGCACTATTATCGGGGCGATGGAAAATCTTCGAATGCTACAGCAGTCAATCTCCTTTCCCCTGACCTCAATCTGGCAAATTGCCTGAGCATGATGAACACTGCAAGCCAGTCAATAGGTATCCCGTTTCGTCTCGGCGAGTGCAACTCCTATTACAACGGAGGAGCGGTTGGCGTAAGCAACTCCTACGCCTCGGCGCTGTGGGTGCTTGATTTTTTGTTCACTGCCGCAGAGGGCGGCTCCGTTGGAGTCAACCTTCATGGTGGTGGCAATTACGGCGGCTATACCCCGATCGCGGATAGCTCAGGTGCAGTGGTCGAAGTGCGGCCGGAGTTTTATGGAATGATGCTGTTTGCACTTGCAGGACAAGGCAATCTACATCAAACCAACTTGTCCGCAGGCGGTGTCAATGCCACAGCACATGCTGTGAAACATTCCGACGGCAACATGAATATAGTCGTCGTTAACAAAGACACTTCGCAGAATCTCGAATTGACAATCTCGCTGCCTCAAAACGCCAGTTCTGCTTCGCTCATCACAATGACTCAAAACACCCCCGGCATGGCTGGCCCCAGTCTCACGGCAACTTCCGGCGTCGCCATTCAAAATTCGGCGATCTCTCCGGATGGCACATCCCATCCATCCTCTTCTTACAATCTCTCGACCGGTGGATCACAAATTACCTGTTATGTGCCTGCCCTGAGCGCAATACTCATCAAGGCGAGTTCCTAATGCTTATTTCAGAGTCGAACCGTGTTTTGCACCCGACTCGTGATAAGTTCGGATCGTGAACGAAGGAAATCAGAAAAAGCATCTCTCTCCCTCCCAGGCTCTGCGATCAGCACTTGATCGTCGAGGCCGCCGCCAACACTGTTGTCTCGCATTTCGAGATGCGCTCCGGAACTGAGCAGAGCTCATCAATCCGGATCCATCGCGCAAATGCAAGAGGAATCGCGCCCGAATGCGATTGGTTACGTCCGCATTGACTTAAATCACGGGGGACGACGAACAATAGTGTTATTGTCGGTGCAGGCAATCAAGCGAAGATTGATTAGAACGTCACTGCGCCCGACCTTCCCCTGTACGGATTTGCATTTTCCCCAGCAGGTAGTCCAGGCATGCTGTTCACAATGTTCATTGCAGCATTTTTCGCATCGGTGGAGTGCAAATGATCAAGGTGGTCCATAAGGAACCACGTAGGTCACCCGTTTCTTTAATCTTGTTGGGAGATGATGCAAGATCCATTCTTTCTTCGGTGACCAAATTTGGAATTTCAGCCACGCTGTGCCCCGACTTTGAAGAAGCTTCGCAAGCTTTGAGCAATTCGGAATATCATGCTGTGCTTTGCGATCTCAAAATCCGTGGAGCTGGGCGATTCCTAAAACGCGTTCGTAAGCAGTTTCCCGGAGTGGCTGTGGTAGTCCTAACGCATCCCGGCGACCTGCGCAGTGGCATCCTGGCTACGATGGACGGCGCATTTGGATACATCCAGACGCCCCTGAAACCACAGATAGTCGCATCTGTTGTACAGAGAGCTTTAGCATCAAAGCGGCTCGCCTTGGCATTGCAAGGCCCGTCTTGCTCTTCGTAACCTTCCCTTTACAAACCGCTCGCCGGCGTCAGAACCGAAACAGGTATGAAGCCTTCAGAAAGATCTGCTTTCCGTCATTCAGCAACGAGTCGGCGCGCGGCAAACCCGTATTGTCGAGATCGCAGCCGCCGCCTGCGACTTGATTGCACAAACTGCGATCGATATTCTGCAGATCGTTCGTATAGCCGAGGTAAACGGCGGTACCCGGGTGCGGCAGCCACGTGAACAATGCCTGGGTTGATATCTGTTTTGTGCGTAAGAGTGAAGTTTCCGCCGGATTCGCCAATGTGGAGTCAAACTCCGCAATCAAACGTGCTGAAAGCGAGCGCGTAAATTGATAGTTCACTTTGCTGCGCATCGTCTGGCTCTCAAACACAAATGGACCATCTTGTGCCGCGAAGTTGCGATCAAGAAGATAAGTATTGTCGATCGTCAACTGATGGATCGGCTGCACAGTAAAGTTCAACGACACGCTTTGCCGATCGAGCAACGAGGGCGCTTTTCCATCCACCGGGTTGTAATTCACATGGCCGCCGATGTACGAATCCAGTTGGAAATTGAACTGCGTCCATGGGGCACCGCGCATCCACAGGCCGCCATAGTTCTCAGTGAAGTTTCTGTAGTTCGTCAGTGCGGAATAGGAAGATGGGCTCACTGTGTCGGAGTTCTGGCCCACCGAGGGTGCAATCACGATCCTTCGTGGCAGATGCAAAAACGGATTGAAGTTTGAGTAGCTGTAAACACGATTGCCCTGGTGATCGAACGCGACTTCCTGATTCACTTCGAGCCCGAAGCTCTGGTAAATTCTTTCCTTCGGAAACCACTGATGACTAGCGTGAAAGTAGTTGCGGCGGATATTAGACGACTGGATGAAGCCCAACTGCGTTTGGAATCCGGGGCTGATATCCGCGTAGTTGTTGAACAGATTAAAGGAGTGACCGGAGCGCGAAATCTGCACCAGCCCAGCAGGGCCAGCTGAGTACGAGGGTGGCGTGCCGCTGTCGAAATCGCCCATGGTCGAACTCGCCAACAGCTGTCCTTTGGCGGTCCAGTTCTCGTCCACACGGGCCGTAAAATCGGCGCCGCCCACGCGATTCCACCCATCTCCAAATTCCCTGTCCGTGTAAATCAAGCCCAGATTGGATCCCGTGCCCAGATCGCGCGAAACCCGCCCAACCGCGGCGACCGTACGCTTGCGGTAGAGCGGGTCATTCGGAGCCAGAGAATCTCCAGGCAGACGGTCGTCTGTCGCGAAAAGTCCCACATTGGTGTTCCCGCTCTTGCCTGTGAAGCGAACACCCCACGATGGATGTGCAATTGTGCGCGTGTACACCAGGTTAATCGGTGTTGAAAAATATTCTGAGTTCTCCAGAAAAAACTGACGCAGTTCCGGAAAGAAAACCGAAAAACGCTGATTCACCGTAAACTGCGGCTGATCTGATTCCACATCGCTGAAGTCCGGGTTCACCGTTGTGTCTAGTACAAAGCTGTCATTCAGAATGAGCTTTGCTTCGCCGCCCGCCGCGCCCTGCAGATGGCGCGAACTGAAGAACGGATTCGCCGGGTCAACAACATCCATGCGGCGCTCATTTTGTGCAAGGACATAGGGATTGACCTGCAAATTGCGCGAGCCAGAAACACCTTCAATGCCCTGCAGAGTGCCTTCCTGACTCAACGTACCGCTCACATTCGCAGCAACCCGTGGCCAATAATCTATCTCGGAGTTGCGCGGAAAATTCCGCGAGAACACTACACCCCAATCTGGCTGATTTCCATTAAAACGCAGGCTGCGGAATGGAATCGCCACCAAGGCCATCCAACCTTCCGGAGTAATGCGGCCTTCAGAATCCCACTGGGTGTCCCAACTGTACTTTGGGTAACTATTTTCCATCCAGGAAGCATCCGCCTGTACACCGGCTGCATTCACCGTGAAATACACGCCGATACGCCGATCCTGAAAAGGATCCAGCAGCACGCTTACCGTATCGTCGAAGAAGATATTCTCGCGTCGGGCCAGATGATCGCGGATCAGGCTCGGATGGCTATCGTGGCAGATAAAGACGAAGTAGACTGTCGATTTTGAGTATGCCATCCATACTTCGGTTTTTTCCGTTGCCGGTTCACCATCTTCAGGCGCACGCTGAATGAAATCGGAAACCGATTCGAGCTTATTGCGAAGATCAGCCCGAGGCGCCATATTGGGAAAATCAGACAGGTGCAGGGCCTGATCGATGAGTGGCATAACGACCTGATTGCGTTGGGCGATTTCTGCCAGTTCAATGTCAGTCTGCTTTGCTTTTTTTGAAGCACATGCGAACTGGCCTGAGCACGCCAGGCAGAGAAGGAGTCCGCTCGCCAGAAATTTCTTCATCAGTCTCGAACTTTGGCTATGGCATTAGCTTGCTGATTGGCCGATTACTGCTGCACAATCAACCACCAAGCGGCAATCCCCATCGTCCCGAATGCTCGCAACAGTGCCTTACCCAAGACTACCATTTTGGGCATCATCATATGTGCGGAACATCACACGGGAGAGTAAGCTTTCTACCCAGCGTTTCGGCCTACTCCAGCCCCAGCAAGAGTGCCGGATTTACCTTCGACATCCTGTCGATCTCAGCCTGTGTGAATCCCTGCTTGCGCATTCCATCGAAGAACAATTGCAGCCCGTCCGGATGCAACGGATTCCCCGGCTGTCCCATATCCGACGACAGAATGCAGTGCTCCACTCCAATCGCCCGAATCGCTTTCGCGTAATCGGCGAAATCGAATTCCTTATAGGATCCAATCAGCCCGTTGTAGACAAACTCTAGGTACGCGCCCTCCTTAGCCGCTTCCTGCATCTGGGGGATGCTCATGTGAATCGGCGAAATCATGGGATGCGTGACAACAATGTGCGTAATTCCCTGCCGGCGCGCCTCACGAATCAGCAACAAGTCCTCATCCGGCGAATTGTGGCCAGTGGCCATTACGAGTTTGTACTTCGCAATCATCGCGATCACTGCTTTCGTCTCCGGCAGCAGTTCGCCGTCCCGAGCGACAGCAACGAAGGGGCGATTTTCCTTTGAGGCATGGACCTGCGCCTGCGTGTCGAAAGTCGCCATCCACACCACTTTGCCCAGACCGCCGGTCGTGAGCGCCATCTTCTCTACCGCGGCCGGATTCATGCCACCCATGCTCAAGTTGAGGTCGACGCCGCCAAACACTTGAATGCCAGGCACAACTTTGTGGACCAGGTACGCGACATCGGCAGTCGGCTCGTAGTGATTCTTCAACACGATCGCCCGCATCCCGCGGCTTTCTGCCAATCGCGCCAGATCAATCGCGTCGATGCTCCTCGGAACCGAATCGGGCGCAGTATGCGCATGAATATCGATCACGCCTTCGAGCGGCTTCATTTGTGCACGACCGGAGATTGGACCAACAGCGGCAAAGAACGCGAGCGCGAAACAGATTCGATTCATGAATGCCTACCGACGGGGAACATGCAGATCAAACGGATTCGATCGCCAGACGCAATCCTAGCTGTTCGCACCTTCGTCGGCAATAGAAAGCCCCGGCCGGTGCAAAGCACCACCAGGGCTCTCGAAGAAATTCCAGCACCCCAGGTCCGGGCTTTCGGACCTGGGATAGCACACCGCCGCATGATTTGCCGGGATATCAGCGAAATTACATACCGCTGTCCTGGCTGTTCTGTTCAGGATGAACTACGCGATACGAAGCGCCGCCATGCGACCACACCAGCAGCAGAATATCCTTCCCTGCCGGAACCGAGTGAAGCTGGCTCACCAGCGAACTTGCGTCCTGAACCGGCTTGCGGTCCACTTCAAGGATCACGTCGCCAGGTGCAAGCCCTGCATCATCTGCCGGGCTGCCCGGACGCACGCTCTGGATTGCAGCACCCTTCACGTTCGAGGGGATGTTCAATTGGCTGCGCAGATCCGGCGAAAGGTTGTCGACGGACACGCCGATCTTACCCCGTTGCTGCGCGCCTTCGCCTGAGTTCTCTGCAACTTCAGCATTGTTGTGAAATTGCCCAACGGTCACGTGAATGGTTTCCGGTTTGCCGTCGCGCAGAATTCCAAGCTCAATCGGGTTCCCTGGCCGCATTTCTGAAACTGCAACCTGCAATGCGCTTGCATTCTCAATCTTGTTGCCATCCAGCTTGCGCAGCACATCGCCCGATTTCAGCCCCGCCTTGCTTGCCGGAGAATCGGGAGTAACCTGGCTGACCAGTGCGCCCGTCGCATCCGGAAGGTTGAAGAACGTTGCATTCTCGGGCGTCACATCGTTCATGCTGATGCCAAGGTACCCGTGCTCCACTTTTCCGTTCTTCATAATCTGGTCGACCGACGACTTCACAATTTGCGTCGGAATTGCAAACCCCGCACCGGCAAAGGAGCCAGAACCAGAAATAATGAACGTGTTGATGCCAACCAGCTGACCGTGCGCATTCACAAGCGGCCCACCGGAATTGCCCGGGTTGATCGCAGCGTCAGTCTGAATAAACGCGCCCGGCTTGCGAGCATTATCGGAGTAGGGATTCGGACGGTTGAGACCGCTGACGATTCCACGCGTTACCGTAAACGGGAAGTTGCCAAACGGATTTCCAAATGCAAGCACCGTCTGCCCCGGGTGCAATTGCGTCGAGTCGCCCCATGCAATGCTGGCCAGATTGTGCGCATCGATCTTGATTACAGCCAAGTCGTTCAGCTTGTCCACGCCAACCACCTTCGCCGGGAACACGCGCTTGTCGTTGAGAGTCACACGAAGCTGGGTGGCGTTTTCAACCACGTGATTATTCGTCACGATGTAACCGTCGGGGGAGACGATGACGCCACTGCCGATGCCGTGCTCAATCTGCGCCTTTGGATTCATGCCTTGCATCGGGCCCTGCGGACCGAAGAAAAACTGGAACCCCGGCGGAAGCTGGTTCTGCCCACCATCGGGACCTTGGTTGTCGCCTTCTGCCTCGTCCTGCTTGCCGCGCGCCGTTACCGCCACGTTTACAACTGCCGGCGTGACGCGCGCCGCTACGGCTTCCACTGCATTATCGAGAGATACGAGTGAAGAGACGCTGTTGTCATTGATGGGCTCTGCGGCTCCCACTGCCGCATGCGCCACGCCATGGTTGATTGCAAACGAAATGGTCAACAGCAGTGCTGCCACTGCGCCGAGGGGAACGATCAACCTCTTTACCTTTGCTACTAATGAATTAGTTGATGCAGACATATCTACCTCTCACAAGGGTTTGGTTTGCTGGTTAAAGTTGGAGAACAAGCCAGCCGTCGCGGATCGCAGCAATACCAGGCTGGCTTGTTGATGAACTTATTGCCGGTTTACTCACGGATTTCGAGCCCGTCTTTGCGGGAAGTCCCGAACCATTGGGAACAATCCTGAAGAACAATTGCATCACAGCGATTCTGTTGCCTTGCCGCGCGCCAGCTGTTGCAGGCACATCAGCATTCGTTCCTGCACTCGTGTCGATGTCATAGTCACGCTTGAGGCCAGCGTTGTTGTCCGATGTTCCCACTTGCTCCCACTCGGTGAGTATCACCCATTGCTCGCTGCGCGCGTTCTGCTGCTTGTCGGTGGGACGCTCCGCCTTTGCCATAACTGCCGAAGGAGAACTCTGCGGCTTCAACGTCGTCGGCATGGATGGTTGCCGCAATGTCACACTGGTCGCTGTCACGGCGTGAATCCCGCTCAACCGCGCTTTCTGTTTTCCCATCGACTTTCCGATCGACGCAGTCTGAACAGGCCCGTCCGTAAGCGTCTTTGCCGCATTCAGGTTCTTAACCCCGTCCACTGCGCTGCGCACCGGCACAAACGCGACCAGCTGCGGACTGTGCGCAAGTTCGACCGACCCTGCAAGCAAGCCGCAGCCAAGCGTTCCAAGTAGCAGGCGAGCACCCACTGGGCCGAGCCCGCCCTTGCCGCGCAGGATGCTATGGACACGGTGCACCAGTTCCGGCCGCCGCTGCCATGCACCCAGTGAGAGCGCTTCCACTCGCCGTTCCAGGCCGCGTTCTGCAAGGCTGGCCAGGCATGCCGCGTACGCGCGCGGCGCACGGGTCACGCGAATCACGGCGTCATCACAAGCCATCTCCCGCTCACGGCACAACCGACGCTCGATCCACAGGAGCGCTGGGTTGAGGGGGAAGAGCACCAGGCAAAGCTTCTGCACCAGATTGGTCCAATCGTCGCGCCGGCGCAGGTGTTCCGCTTCATGCAAGACAATCTGTTCCAGCTCGCCCTGAGTCAGCCTACCCAGCAGCCAGTCTGGGATCAGGATCCGCGGTTTGTAAAAACCGATCACGCTCGGCCGCTGCAGTGTTGACGTGGTGCAAACCTCGACCGGGCCGCGTCCACATTCCGCTGAAGCTGTCGCCAGCAGAGTTGCCAGTCGTGCGTCGAGTGAAACTGGCTTCGCATCCTTCCACAACTTGCGCAACCGTAATGAATGAATCGCAAGATCCGCAGCGCGGTACAGCAAAACGGCGAGCCAAAGCCCGGCAATCGCGAGACTCCACCGCGCATCAACACTGAACCACGGCCGGGCAACATTCTCCGCCACATGCGCCGAGATTACATTTGAGATGGCAGATGATTGCGGCAAGAGTGAAAACACCGAAAGGCAAACGAGAGCAAGAAACGCCGTTGCCCAGGAAACAAAACGGTACGCAGCGGAAATACGCGGGGCCATCCGCAAACAGAGCGTGAGCGCAATTGCGACCAGCACACCCTGCCACAGCGCGGTTACCGCAACATCTGCAGCGCGTTCAGAGAGCACATTGGACAAGTGGACGAGGGCAGCCATTTCCATGCGCTAAACCTCCTCCGATTTCTCGGGCTCGTCGTCAGCCGCTGAGTTCTCAATCGCCTCTTTCAGCCGCCGTAATTCTTCCGATGAGATCTCCTGGTCACCCAGCAGCGAAAGCAGCAGCCGCTCGCGCGAATTTCCGAAGAAGCGGCTCATAAGGTGCTTCACTTCTGAGCGGCTCGCCTCTTCCTCAGCCACGGCGGCGCGGTAAACAAACGCCCTGCCCTCCTGCCGGTGCCGGACATAGCCCTTCTGTTCCAGGATGCGGATTGTAGTCAACACGGAATTGTAGGCCAGCGATTCGCCATCGGGCATCGCGGCCACCAGGTCGGTCACCGCCGACTCGCCACGGCGCCACAAGATCTTCATCAGCCTAAGCTCGGCTTCAGTCAACGTATTGGATTTCTTCGGAGGCATCGATAAGCTCTTGATTCCACTAAATCAGGGCCCTGGAATTGGCCGCTCTAACCCTATAGACGCAAAACTAAACAATTAGTTGCTGAATTAATCGCTCAAATTTCAGGCCAATCTGCTGCCGCAGAACTGATCCAGAATTCCGGCCCTGACGGTCTCATACCCTCATCCAATCAATCCATTTTTGCAGCGAATTCCGCATCGTCAGTTCACAATTCTGGTATGCACTCCGTCCGCCTGAGCCCGCCCGGTTCAATCTGCCCGACATCCGACCGGTTTATACCCCAATGGCACCCCACCCCCCTCCCCCATAATCCGGCCGAAGATAGTCACCGTTGTTGCCTCTAAGTACAATGGATTCAAATAAACCGCCTCAGATCCGTCTCAAATCTATGTACTGATCGGTAACACGGACCCCTGGTTTTAGCCTGCTTTTTACCCCAATTTGGCCCAAAGTCGCTCGATTCCCGTACCTGGCAAAATCCTGAAATCCCATTTACCTGATCCTCTTACGTGCGCTCAGCTATCATGGCCTAGACCAGAATCGATCGGGAAAATCGCTATGGAATTTGGACTGAAAAACAAGACAGCACTCGTGCTTGGTGGAGGCGGCGGCCTCGGTCGCGCCATTTCGCTTTCGCTCGCAGCCGAGGGAGTCAAGGTCGCCGTGGCCGACATCGACAGCAAATCGATCGTCGAAACCGAAGCAGCCGTAGCCCGGGTTGGCGGTGCAAGCATCGGCCTTACATGGGATCTTGCCGACCTGTCACAGATCGACGCGCATATCACCCGCGTTGAAGCAGAACTCGGCTCCGTGGCCATCCTGGTGAACATGACCGGCGGCCCACCGCCGACCACGGCGGCAGGCCAGGACCCCACGCTATGGACAAAGCATTTTCAAGCCATGGTGCTTTCCGTCATCGCCATCACGGATCGCGTGCTGCCCGGAATGCGGGCAAAGCATTGGGGGCGAATTATCACCAGCACGTCTTCAGGTGTAGTTTCGCCCATACCGAATTTAGGCATTTCGAATGCACTGCGGCTCTCGCTTGTGGGCTGGTCCAAGACGCTTGCGCGAGAGGTCGGCAGCGACGGAATCACGGCCAACGTGATCCTTCCCGGGCGCATTGCAACCGATCGCATCAAGTTCCTTGACGAGTCCAAAGCGAAGCGCGAAGGCCGCACCGTTGAAGACGTTTCAGCGGAGAGCACACGCAGCATCCCGGTTGGCCGGTACGGCAAGCCCGAGGAGTATGGAGCTGTTGTTGCATTCCTTGCAAGCGAGCGCGCCGCCTATATCACCGGGTCAGTCATTCGTGTGGATGGCGGGCTCATCGCCAGCGTTTAGCACCAGCTACACGTACGCATATACCCGCACCTGAGGCTCTAAAAAATGCCACAAGACAAAAATGTATTTGAGATTCTCGAAGGCGTATCGACGGCTACGCTCACAACCATCTTGCTGAAGAAGGGGCTGCGAAACGTATGGCTGCGTGGAACCAAACCGCTGCAACCCGGCCAGAAACGAATTGCCGGTCCGGCCTTCACCTTGCGCTTTGTGCCTGCTCGTGAGGACCTGGCGACACCCGAGTCGTGGGCCTCGCCTATCTCCACGCGTGCCGCAATTGAAGCAATGCCCTCCGGATGCGTTGCGGTAGTCGATGCCATGAGCGTCACCGATGCCGGCATCTTCGGCGACATTCTGTGCGAACGCATGAAGTACCGCGGCGTCTCCGCACTCATCACCGACGGAGTAGTCCGTGACGTTGCCGGGGTCATCGCCACCGGCCTTCCGGTATGGTGCCGAGGTGCCGCTGCTCCGCCCTCGGTTGCGGGCCTTACCTTCGTAGGCTGGCAGGAGCCAATCGCCTGCGGCGGCGTTGCGGTATTCCCTGACGATGCCATCGTTGTCGACCAGGATGGCGCTGTCGTCGTTCCGAAAGCATTGCTCGACAGCGTAGTCGAAGCCGCAGTGGAACAGGAAAGATTTGAAGGTTGGATTGTGAATGAAGTGCGTCGCGGCATTCCGCTGCCCGGCCTCTATCCAGCCAATGCAGAAACCAAGGCACGCTATGAAGCATTCCGAGCCGGGCAGACAAAAACAGCACAATAGCCGATCGCAATCGAGGCAAGCATCATGACGAAGGGCCTGCGCAAAGGGCTGACCAACTACGGTGATGAGGCGTTCTCACTCTTTCATCGCAAGGTCTTCATCAAGGCCATGGGATACTCCGACGAAGCGCTGGACAGACCAATCATCGGCATCACCAATACCTACAGCGATTACAATCCGTGCCACGGCAACGTCCCGGACTTGATCGAATCGATCAAGCGCGGGGTTCAACTCGCGGGCGGGTTGCCGATGGTGTTCCCCACCATTTCAATTCACGAAAGCTTTGCCTTTCCCACCTCGATGTTCCTGCGCAACTTGATGTCGATGGACACCGAGGAGATGATCCGCGCGCAGGCTATGGACGCCGTGGTTGTCATCGGCGGTTGCGACAAAACACTGCCCGCGCAGGTGATGGCAGCGGCCAGCGTCGACATTCCCACCGTAGTTGTTCCTACCGGCCCCATGGTCGTGGGCCATCATCGCGGCGAGGTGCTGGGCGCATGTACCGACTGCCGACGCCTGTGGGCGCAGTTCCGCGCGGGCCAAAAGGATGCTGCAGAATTAGAACTCATCGGCGGGCGACTTGCGCCCTCTGTCGGTACCTGCGGCGTAATGGGAACGGCGAGCACCATGGCCTGCATCATTGAAGCCATGGGCCTGAGTGTGCCAATGTCTGCTACCGCGCCCGCACCTCACGCGGATCGTCGCCGCATTGCTGAAGCGAGCGGCAAGCGCGCAGCTGAATTGGCCGTGAGTGGCTCCCCGCTGCCCAGCCAGTTAATCACGCAATCCTCGGTTCGCAATGCAATGGTCGTGCTGCAGGCAATCGGCGGCTCCAGTAATGGCCTGATTCATTTGACCGCAATGGCAGGACGCGCCGGAATTACAGTCGACTTGGACGATTTCGACAAACTCGGCCGTAAAGTCCCTCTATTGCTCAATCTGAAGCCGTCGGGCGCTCATTACATGGAGCACTTCCACTACGCCGGAGGACTGCCTGCGCTGATGCGCGAGCTGCGGCCGCTTCTCGATCTCAACGTTCCTACAATCATGGGCGAGACGCTCGGTGACGTAATTGCGCGAGCTGAAGAAGCACCGGGGCAAGATGTGATTCGCAGCCTTACTGCTCCGCTTAAGCAGGAAGGTGCGATGGCCGTGTTGCAGGGCAATGTCGCGCCACGCGGGGCAATCATCAAGCAATCGGCCGCATCCCCCGAACTGATGCGCCACACTGGCCGCGCCGTCGTATTCGACTCCGTAGAGGACATGATGGCGCGCGTCGATCAGGCAGACCTCGATGTGAGCCCCGACGATGTTCTGGTGCTTCGCAATGCAGGTCCTGTGGGGGCTCCGGGAATGCCGGAAGCGGGTTACCTGCCGATCCCGATGAAGCTGGGACGTCAGGGTGTCAAGGACATGGTGCGCATCTCCGACGCCCGCATGAGCGGTACCGCCTTTGGAACCATCGTCCTGCACATCACTCCGGAATCAGCCGTCGGCGGCCCGCTCGCAGTAGTCCAGACGGGCGATCAGATCAGGCTCGATGTCCCAGCGCGACGCATCGAGCTGCTTATTGAAAATGCGGAACTGGAGCGCCGCCTCTCCGCCTGGAAGCAGGTGCTACCGCATCGCGAAAGGGCCAAGCGCGGCTATGCGAAGCTGTTTGAAGAATCTGTCCTTCAAGCCGACCAGGGTTGCGATTTTGACTTCCTGCTCCGCGACGGCCCTGATGCACGAAAGCGCCCGTAAGTTCCTACGGCCAGCCCGATTCCGCAATTGACTACGCTTCTGCAACCGCGAATAATTGAATCCGCATGGGAATCTACGACGAGATCGTGAAGTTGCAGCGCAACGGGCACAAGGGCGCCGTAGCTACGATCGTGAACGTGCGTGGTTCCATTCCCTCCTTCAAGAGCGCGAAAATGCTTGTACGCGATGACGGCACCATTGCCGGAACCATCGGCGGCGGCTGCGTTGAAGCGGAAGTGTGGCAGGCAGCGCGCGAAGTAATGGCCACTGAAAGACCTCGGACATTGAGCTTCGATTTGAACCAGGATCCAAAGTACGACACCGGCCTGGTTTGCGGAGGCACCCTGGAAATCTTCATTGAGCCCATACTGCCCACCCCGCTCCTTTACATTTTTGGAGCCGGCCACGTGGGCCACGAACTGAGCAAGGCCGCAACGCGATCCGGTTTCGACGTAATCGTGACCGATGATCGCGACGCCTACGCCAACAAGGAGCGCTTCCCTGAAGCTTCAGAAGTGATTGCTGAAGATTTCGAACAAGCGATGGGCCGGCTTACACCAAACGAAGCTTCATACATCGTGATCGTTACTCGCGGACATCGCGATGATATGCGCGTTCTCCGCTGGGCCGTGCAAACCAACGCGAAATATATCGGCATGGTCGGCTCAAAGAGAAAGGCGATCACCGTTTTCCGCGAGCTGGTGAAAGAAGGGTTGAAGCCCGAGCTCTTCGAGCGCGTCCACTCTCCGGTCGGGCTGGACATCGGCGCTATTACCCCGGAAGAAATCGCAATCGCCGTTACTGCTGAGCTGATCGGCATTCGCCGCAATGTGGAGCGGCCGCTTCCGCATATGAGCTGGTTCCATAAATACAAACCTGCTGCCGGTGAAGTGGGCGACACAAATGAAGCCAACGACTGCTGCAGCGGTGCAGAAAAGCTCAGCTAGCATTTCCACCCATTCTGCTATTGTTTGCTCATGACCAGGATCTGCGGAGTCATTCTGTCGGCAGGAGCATCGTCGCGCATGGGACGCGACAAAGCCTTGCTGCCGTGGCCTCCTGCCGGGCCAGGCTCAACTGCTGCCGGTAACCAGACTCTGCTCACTGCTTCGATCGAAGCGCTCAAGCCGTTTACTGAATCCGTGATGGTAGTCGCCGGTGACAATATTGCAACGATCGCTCCGCTCGCGACAGCACACGAGGCGCTGATTGTGCAGAATCCCGCACTAGAGCGCGGCCAATTCAGTTCGCTACAGGTGGGCTTGCAGGAACTCATCGCAAGAGGATATGACTCGGCCATGATCACGCTCGTCGATTCTCCACCGCTGAGTGTGGCCGGCATGCAAAAACTCCACGCGGGATTTGAAGAGGCGCTATCGCGTGGCCTGTGGGGAGTGCAACCGGAAAACAGCGGCAGGCACGGGCATCCGCTGTTGGCCGGGCGGCGGCTCATCGACGCTTTGCTAGCAGCGCCAGTCACCAGCGATGCACGTACCATCAAGCACCAGCACGCTCAATTCATTGGATCGATCACCGTTCCCGATGCACTGACAATCGACGTGAACACGCCTGAACAGTACGAAGCACTGGCAGAGGCGAAAGCCAAGCAGCCCTGAATTCTTTACGAGGATTTAGTGCTTGGCAACCTGGTCGAGCACAGAAGCAAACGCGTCCATAGCTAAATGAGCAGCGTGGGTTGAAGCAGGAGGCAAACCGCCGACGGTCTTCACCAATTCGTCTCGCGTCAGTTCCCTTGCCTGTTCGATTGTTTTGCCGAGCGCCAGTTCAGTGAGCGCGGACCCGCACGCCATGGAACATACGCAGCCCCTGGCAAGAAATCGGATGTCTTCAATTCGACCGCCGGCAAGTTTCAGCGAGAGTTTCAGCACGTCGCCGCAGGCAGGATTCTCAAGTTGAATCGAGGCGTCGGGCTCGGAGACTGTGCCTGCGTTTCGTGGATGTTCGAAGTGGTCGAGAACTTCAGGAGAGTACATTGAGATCTGCTTGCAGGTGCGTTTGCCGCAACTCAAGTATTTCTGTAATCAGAAACAGGTCCGCAAGCAGCGCACGCACATGCATTGACGCATTCAGATTGTCGATCAATTGCGAACTGATGTCGGGCTGCGCCAGAACCAGTTCAGCGGCGACGAGCGCGTGGTCTGCGTCTCTCAGCAGCACCTCAAAGAATGCCCGGTACCGATCTGCCGGAGCCAACTGCTCTTTCTTCATCAGTTGTTCGCAACTGTCGTCCAGTCCGCGCAAACCTTCAATCATGCGCGCCAGTTGCTCACGCACTTGCTTACCTGACGGGCTGCCCTGATCTGTGAGCAGCCCTTGCGCCGCATACGAGAGAAGAAATTCGTAGCCCGCTTCAATTCTGTCGCAACGTTCCTGAATGTCAGTCTGCATCGCTTGGTGCGTAGCCCGGACCTTTCTTTGCTTTCTCGATCAGCCACCGTTCCGGATCATGTTCTTCAAGATAAAACTCGCGGCTCATGTGGCCAAAGATCATCGACTTGGTAATTGGCAGCTTTTCCGGCCGCACGCCGAAATAAACGTGCACCATAATAAGCGCGATCAGACCGACGCCGGCAAGCCCATGCAGCACATACATCATGCCCCACGTCATATCACCAAAGATGTACGGATTGCGTGAAAAAATTCCCAACGTATTCACGCGCTTCATCATAAACAGGCCTGTCACAATCACGGCCAGCCCTGAACACAGAATCACGAAATGATAGAACTTGTTCTCCAGCGGATACTTTGCAAATCGTGCCGGCGGTGGTGCGTCTTTGCCGAGCGCGCGCATCATTCTTCTCTTCGCATCTCGCAGGTCAATCTTATCTGGCCAAATGGACCAGAAATCAAGCCAGAACGACGCATGTACGATGTGAAAGATTACCGACGCGGAAAGCACAAGCCCTGCAATCCAGTGGTACGTAACCCAATCAAACTTGACGCCTACTTTGGGCAGAAACGCAGTGATCAGCAGCGCGAACATTGAAATCGCCATTACCCAATGAAAAGCGCGCGCTACAAATGAATGCCTGATAACTTGCTCGGGAACTCCCGCGATTACGCTTGGCGTATCGTTCACCGCAAACTTTTTGGGCTTGGCAAAGATGCCCACGTAGAGTGCGTGCACGATCATGAAGAGCAGGCCTGCAATGGCGCACACCCATATGAGATACCAGGCGATATGAATCGGAACCGAATTGCCCCACGGACTGGTTGCCCACTGAACTAAGCCCATTGTGCCTCCTGCACGCCGCCGATGGCGCGTTTCACAAGATTCCTCATGAGCGGAATTTTGTATGCGTTGAACTGCAGGGGAACCGCACCCTGAACCGCCAGCTTTCCTGCCATTTCGCCGGTCTCAGCATTTGCGGGCTTGCCGCGAACCGCGTCTTCCACTGCCTTCAGCCGCATGGGCCGCGGCGAAACCGCGTTGACCGCAATGCGCATGTTCTCGATGTTGCCGCCCGATACTTTCATTGCTGAAGCAACGTTCAGCAGCGGAAAGTCCCATACGTTGCGATCGCGCACTTTTTCAAAATAGAATTTTGAGCCTGCCCACGTGTTGGGAATACGGATTGAGGTGAGCAGTTCGCCAGGCTGAATAATATTCAAACGCGTGATATCGATGTCCGGACCGACGAAGTAATCTTCGGCGTTCACGAGCTTTTGGCCCTTCGGTGTCTGGATGACGAATTTGGCATCGAGCGCAATCAGCGCGGGCACTGAATCAGAAGGATGAACAGCCACGCAGCGATTAGCGCCGAAGATCGCGTGCTCGCGATTGCGGCCAACGGGCGTATCAGCGTAGCAGATGTTGCCTCCCGCGCGATAGCACGGCCAGCCATCTCGGTAATACCAGCAGCGCGTGTCCTGCGATACGTTGCCGCCGAGCGTGCCCTGGTTGCGGATTTGCGGTGAAGCCACGACTTCAACGGCCTGCGCGAGTACGCCATATTGCGATTTAATCAGCGGATGATGGGCGATCTCGGTTAGCGTGGTCATTGCGCCGATCTCAACCCCATCGCCAGACTCGCGAACACCCGACAACTCGCTGATGCCGCTGAGATCCACGACGACCTTCGGTTTCCTCAGGCGGTCTTTGAGCCAGTCGAAGCTGTCGAGCCCTCCAGCCATGATCCAGGCGTCTCCCCCGTACTGCTGCAGCAATTTCTGCGCATCACTTGCTGAAGTGGGCTGCAGCAGATCAAAAGCGGGCATTATGTCTCGTATTACTGCCATTGCTCTCTCCGTTCACACCGTTTTCAGATGTGGGCCATCAGGGGATGTTGCATCGGACGTCCCGCTTCTAACGACGTCAGAATCGTATCGGCATTCACAGGTGCACGGCGGAACACCTCATCGCCGACTGCGTCTGAAAGCGCATTCAGGATTGCTGCGCAGCCGCCACCGACCGGCGGTTCGCCAATACCGCGCGCGCCTACCGGGGTTTCCGGATCCGGAATATCGAGCGCTTCCCACTGCATGTCGTTTGGGATATCCAGGATCGTTGGCGGCTTGTTGCTGTAGAAGCGCCTTGCCACCGGAGCGCCATAATGCGGATCGTAGACCCACTTCTGGCCGATTGCGTGGGCAATCCCGAGAGTGGTGCGCCCAAGAATCTGTCCGCCTAAAGCGGCGGGATGCAGCACTGTGCCGACATCGGCGTAGGCTAGGAAGTCGGTGATGAAATACTTGCCCGTTTCCACATCTACTTCGACTTCGGCGAAGGATGCTACATAGGAGAATGAGTTTCCGTCATGCGGGAACTTGTCTTTTGCCGATGCTACGAGGCCCTTCCCTTGCAATCCTGTGACCGAGACCTTGGTCTGCTTGTTCACTTCAGGATTGGCTTCGTGGCCGTCATATATTCCGCCCAGCGCAATGGCGCGCTGCGCAGCTTCAGCAAAGGTCATACTCGCGCCGCCGCCCTTCCGGAAGACACGCTGGTTGGCTACTTCGTAGTCTTCCGGCTTGCCGCCGTGCGTCTTGGCTGCGACTTCGCGCAGGCGAAGTTTCGCTTCATCGGCAACTGCGTACGACGCCCGTGTCATTGCGTGTGTTGTCTGGCTTCCCCCGGATGCACAGGTATAAGGAACGTGCTTTGAGGTGTCTCCCCAGACAATGTCGCAAATCTCCCAGGGAACTCCGAGCCGTTCCGCACCTGCACGGTGCACGTCGATTACTGCTTCAGTTCCCAGATTGCCAATGCCTGACTGAAATTGCACGCGGCCCTGTGGAGTAATCACCAGCAGCCCGTCGAACCCAACTGTGCCACCAACATAGCAACTGAGCGAAACGCCAATGCCGCGGGCTTTTGTACCAATTCGTTTCTGATCCCGCGCCGCACGCTCCTTCCAACGGAATTGCTCGGCGCCACGATCGAGAGCTTCTTTCAAGAAGCAGCTTGTTGCGTGACCACGCTTGCCATGCACCGCTGCTCCAAACTCCGCTTTTCCCTCAGGGCAATTCACGCGCCGCAAGTCCACCTGGTCTACGCCGAGTTTGCGCGCTGCCTTGGCCAGAATCGGTTCGATGATTGCAATGCCCTGCATGCCTCCCGGAGCACTCTGCGCACTGCGAGCCGGGGTGTTGGTCATGACGGAAATTGCACGCTGCCGCATTGCCTGCGGCTGGTACAAAAGCGAAACGATGCGCGCAGCGGATGCGCCGTCGCCTTGCGCATCATAAGCGCCGCTGTTTGTCACGGTGAACATATCGAGCGCCAGAATGCGCCCGTCCTTGCCAAAGCCGATCTTCATGCGCCCAATGACGCTTGGGCGAGCGCGGCCGATGCAGTGCTCTTCTTCGCGGCTGATGCGCATCATTACCGGCGCATTCAGCTTCTTTGACAGAAGCGCCGGGATGATCATGGTCAACCCGCCGGTGATCTTGCTGCCGAATCCGCCGCCGGTGTATTCGCTGATGAACACGATTTGATCCAGATCGAGATTCATCCATTTCGCAATCGCGGGCCGCGTCTGATAGGTACTTTGCGTACCGGAGTGCAGGAACAGCTTGCCGTTTTGCCAATAGGCCATGGCGGTGCGAGGTTCAAGGCACTGGTGACTCACGTCGGGTGTAATAAAGGTCTCGTCGAGCGTGAGCGCTGCATTCTTGAAACCTGCATCCAGATCGCCGTACTCCCACGTATCGGGCGCGTTCCCCATCGGCAGGTTGCCCTTGTCATAATCAGCAAAATCTTCGTTCGTCCACTTCACTTGCTTCAGTTCTGGAATCGGCGGATTCGGCGGTTCGGGACGAACCCAGACGTTTCCATCTTCGTGTGGATTGGGACCACCGGGCCTGAGGCTCTCCAACGGATCAATCACGAATGGAAGCTCTTCAAAATCAATTTTGATCTTTTCAATTGCTTCAGCGCAGGTAAGCTCATCTACCGCAGCAACGGCGATGATCGGCTCGCCGAGGTACATCGGCTCATTGGTCAGCGCGCGCTCGCCCCACTTGCTGGCCTTGATGATGGTCCCGTTGTCGCTCATGCTGTCAGCCGGTGCCGGAATGTCATCTGCCGTGAGAATAGCCTTCACGCCAGGAATGGCCATCGCGTCATCTGTATGAATGCGCTTGATGCGTGCGTGCGGCACGGGGCTCAGTACCAGCCGGCAAAACAGCATGCCTTCTGCGCGAAAATCCTCTGCGTATTTCGCCTTGCCGGTAACCTTGGCCAGCATGTCGGCAGTTTGGTAGTTCTTACCGATGAGCTTGTAGCCTTTACCGTATACGCGCGGCGACTTCGGCTTGGGGGCGACCTTCTTTCCATTTTCAAGCATGCTCAAGCCCTCCTCATGTACTCAGCGCCGCGCTCCAAGGCGTCAAGAATCTTGTTGTAGTCCTGGCAGCGGCACAGATTGCCAGAGACACCGTGCGCCAATTCGGTGCGTGTGGGGCTGGGATTTTGCTTGAGGAATCCGACAGCGGACATGATGAATCCCGACATGCAGAAGGCGCATTGAAAGCCCTGCTCATCCACAACAGCCTGCTGCACAGGATGCAGCTTGCCGTCAGAAGCAGCGAGCCCCTCGATCGTGGTGACCTTGCGGCCGCGAACGGTATGCGTCAAGACGGAACAGCTATAGTGCGGAACATCGTCGATCATTACCGTGCAGGCACCGCACTCAGCGCGGTCGCAGCCAAGTTTAGTCCCCGTCAACCCCAGTTTGTAGCGCAGAGTCCACGCCAGAGTTTCCTGCTTCATCACATCCACGCGCCGCTGCATGCCGTTCACATTGATTGTGATCAGGCGTTCAGCGGAAGACATTTGACCGTGGACAGCCGACGAGATGAGCCTGTAATTTGCCGCGGCAACAACGCCACCACTCGCAATCACCCCGAGGATGAACTTGCGCCTTGTGACTTTTCTTTGCGTGCCTTCGGTCACTCTCAGCTCTGGAATCTCTGACATAGCCGATTACTCCCGATATTCGATTTTCACTTGTTCAAAGGAGAAGCAGCATCTAAGGCTGCAATGCTGCGCATATATTAGCTCCAGGATGCAAGCTTTGTGAAGCTATTCGATACAAAAATTGGTATGACATTATTACAACTGCCTGAAAGGCCCGACCATAGCAGCGTTGAATTCAGGTATTTTGCTTCGGCTACATCCAAATCAGGCGTCCGCCATATCCCGCCCCTTGGCCTCACGACCCACTGAAGCCAGCGCTGCCAAGGCTAATGCGACCACAATAACTGTAATGCCGAGGACCGCTGGATAATTTCCCCAGTGCTCCGCAGCCAGTGCCTGTCCCTTGCCGTTCCATGACGTGATTAACCCGCCTAATTGATAAGCGAGGCCCGGCGCCGTGGCGCGGACGGGTGCAGGAGAAAGTTCCGTGAGATAAGCCGGAACCACCCCCCACGCTCCCTGCACCATGAACTGCATGAGCACCGCGCCCGTGCCAAGCACTAGCGCCGAGTGGCCATATGCGTAAAGCGGAATCACCGGAATGGACAACAGCGCAGCCGTTACAATCGCGCGCTTGCGTCCCCATTTCTCTGAAAGCAGGCCAAATACAAAGCCGCCGCCGATAGACCCGAATCCGTAAAGAACGCCGATCACACCGATGGCGGTAGGCGAAAGCTTTGCGGCTACCGACAAAAACGTTGGATATACGTCCTGGGTGCCGTGCGAAAAACTCATGAATGCCGTCATCAGAAGTATCAAATAGATGAACGTTGGCATAAATGCCAACAGATTTCCCGCCGCTGGTGTAGCCGAGCCTAGGGCCCTGTGTGCCACTCGTTTTTTTGCGCCCGCCAGCCAGACTGGGGATTCGGGCACACGCACCAGCACAAAGACCACCAGGAGTGCCGGGAGCGAACCTAAGATAAATAAGCCTCTCCACCCGATGATTTGAAATAACAGTCCGAAGGCGGCCGAGGCAAGAATCGAACCCAGCGCATACCCCTCCTGCAGAATGCCGGAGAACATGCCCCGGCCCTCCCTGGGCAGAGATTCAAATGCGAGCGCCGCGCCTACGCCCCACTCACCGCCCATTGCGACGCCGAACAATGCGCGTAAGACGAGCAGCACAGAGAGGGATGGTGCAAAGGCGCAGGCAAATTCGATTACGGAGAAGCTCACAATATTAAAGATCAACACCGGCTTGCGGCCGTAACGATCTGCCAACATCCCAAACAGCAGGGCTCCCACGGGCCGAAACGCCTGGGTCATGAAGACAGCACCCAGTACCGATGACGGCTGCGTACGAAACTCGCTCGCAATAGCCCTTACGCAAAAGACCAGCAAGAAGAAATCAAGACTGTCAAAAGTCCAGCCCAGAAACGTGGCCGCAAAGGTGCGCCGCTGAGCCCCGCTCAGCTGGCGGAAGTCGTGCATTACTGACATACGCGGGAGAATACCAGAGAGCCAGGACCGCTGGCTCGCCTGTATCCCGCATCAGTATTCATATTGAATGCACAAACGTCCGATTTGCGCAGCTTGCAATGGCGAAAATCAGGCCTGCGTTTTTGGTGCAAGCTCCCAATCTGTAAATGCTATTGCCCAGATAACTACGAGCTTGACCATCGGAATGACCATTAGTAAAGCAAGCCATGGTGAAAAGCCCGCTTTCTTGAAAATCATCCAATAAGGAACAATCACGAATGCGCCGAAAAGAGCCATCGTAGGCAAGATCAAGATGAGATGCCATGGAGTAAGCAGTTCTCCCATCGTTCCCCCCGTTGTACAGATTCTGAAGACGCGATGCTAGGTGATCCGGCAGGCAAAGTCGAGAAGATACCGTTCCAAGCTCTGAGGAATAACTATCAGAGCGAATACCCGCGACGTTTCATATGCGAAAATGCAGATACTCGTTGAAACAAATATGTACCTGATACGTCTAAAGAATAGAGCAAACTCGCTCCGGATATTTCTTCCTCTGCATCGGGCCCATCACTTCCGGTTCGAGTCGCTACACCATAGAAAAAATGGCCCACACGGCCGTAAAAGGATCTACTGATGAAACGTTTGGTTTTAGCAGTCGGCATGCTCGGCATGGCCGCTCCGTTGGCATTGGCGCAAAATACAACCTGGGTTTCTGACCAGGCACATAGCGAGGTCGATTTCACCGTCAAGCACCTGTCCATCTCAAACGTTCACGGCAAATTTGGCAAAGTGAACGCACGCATTGAAATGGACCCGTCTGACATCAGCAAATCAACTGTTGTGGCAACAATCGATGTTTCTACTGTCGACACCGGCCAGGCAGCTCGAGACAACGATTTGCGCAGCCCCAACTATTTCGATGTGGCCAAATTCCCCACAGCAACGTTTGCTAGCACTTCCGTATCCAAAAGCGGCAACGGGCTATCTGTGGCCGGCAATCTCACGCTCCATGGCGTTACTCAGCCAGTTACGTTGAACGTCGAGGGGCCGAACGGACCCGTTCCGGGAATGGGAGGAAAGCAGCACGCCGGCTTTTCAGCAACCACGACCCTGAGCCGCGCTGCCTTTGGAATCGGCGCCAAAATGCCCCCGGCAATGGTGGGCGATGAGATCAAGCTCAGCATCGACCTTGACGTGGCAAAACAGTAAACTTGGTCTGACCGCGGGCAGTTGCCTGAAAAGGCGCTGCCTACGGTTAGTTGAGATCGTCGGAATTCAAGAATGTCTGGACTAAAGCTCGAAATCGTGCAGGAGCGACCTTTTTCAAGCCTGGAAGAGGAAGCATTGCTGAATCTGATGCGCACTTCGGACACGCTGCATCGCGTATTCCACTGCAGGATTCGCAAATGGGGTATCACTTCGACGCAATACAATGTGCTCCGCATATTACGTGGCGCGCAGCCACGCGGACTTACTTGTGCGGCCATTGGCAGCCGCATGATCACTGCGGAACCCGACATCACGCGACTGCTTAGCCGGCTCAAAACGCTCAAACTGATTCGTCAGCATCGTGACCGCGATGACCGCCGTGTGGTGTGGACTCAGATCTCAGAACCTGGTCTTGAGTTGCTCAAAAGCATGGACCCGGTGGTGGAAGAGCTACCGCGTGAGTTGCTCGGACACATCAGCCAATCGGACCTTGCTGAACTTATTCGCCTGCTCGAGCTGGCGCGTGAAAAGAGCAAGGCAACGCTCGACTCAGAGAACGGATCGGAATAAGTCTGACCGCAGGATTGCCTTGCCTGCATTGCTCACGAACCGAACTGCGCAATAGCCACTGAGTGCGGCGGTAGTTCAATGTGCCCATTGCTGAGCGCGAGTGCCTGCGTTTGAGGACTGACGCGATTCGGCCGGGCTACGTCGTTATATGCGTCGGGTGAATCGCCGCTCAGAGTCGTCAACTTGGCTCCCGGCGCATCTACTTGGCTGCCGAGCGTCAGCTTGAAGTTTGCCGACATGTCCGGGTGGCGGTTAACAAACGCAATTGCGTAGCGCTTCCGATCATCGCTTTGCGTCACGACTGCATCGAGCGCCGGCACCGTCTCCTGGTCGATGTTCAAGACATCGCTCGTGACTTGGCTACTAATTACGTTCGGAAGAAGCAAATCCGAATACATCCTCATCACGTGGAAGGTGGTGCGCTTGACCACGCCCTTGGGATGAACAAACAGCGGACCTCGCGCATTCACAACGGGCGCCATGCACGCCATGTGAACATACTTCGCCTGGCGCAGGCAGCCGTTCAAGAAAGATGCTGTGAAGATCGCATCTGCCATGGTGTACGTTTCATTCAGATCGTTCTCATCGCGCTCCTGAATCATTGCAATCTGGTTTGCTCCCCCGCCGGGGAAACCCGGATGATGCCAGCCACGCAGGTTCCACTCATCGAAGGCAATCTTGATCTTTTCGCCGAAACCGTTCTGGTTGAGCAAATCGACTGCCTGCTGGATGTGCCGTTCCGGAATTGGCCCCGCAACCATGCATTTGAGATAAGGCGATGGATGAGTGCCGTGCTGCCATAGAGCGTCCCAGTAATAATGGATTGAAATGTAATCCAGATAGCGGCCTGCGGCCTTCAGCATCGGCGGCGTCCAGTTTCCTGTCACAGTTGCGGCAGCCAGGACTTTCAAGTTACTGTCCACCGCGCGCATCATCTTCGCAGATTCGCGGACCAGCGGCGACCACTCGTCGACCGTCTTTGCCCCGATTTCGCCGCCAAGATAGTTCTCATTGCCGATGCTCCAGTAACGAACGTTGAAGGGCTCCTCGCTTCCGTTCTTTTTGCGCAGACGCGCATTGCGGCCCTTGTCGCGCAGATTGCAGTATTCAACCCAGTCGCTCATCTCTTCCTGGGTTCCTGTTCCTGCGTTGGTGCAGATGTACGGCTCGCAACCGACCAGGCGGCACCACTTGACAAACTCGTCAGTGCCGAAGGTGTTGGGATCTTCAACGCCCCAGGCCTTATCGAAACTCGGCTCGCGGTCCTTACCCACTCCGTCGCGCCAGTGATAGGCCGAAGCAAAACAGCCGCCCGGCCAGCGCACAATTGGCACGCGCAATTCTCGCAAGGCCTCGATCACGTCGGCGCGGAAACCGTTCTTATCCGCGAGCGGCGAACCCGGCTCGAAGACCCCGCCATAAACCTGCCGATGAAAGTGCTCGAGAAATTGGCCGAAGATCATCCGATTGAAGGGCGTTGCATTCTCGGAGGCATTCACCTTTACTTCGCCGGAAATCTTGGCGCCCGTATCCAGTGCGGCCAGCTTCCCCGCTACTGCAGTGGAACCCAGAATCGCAGCTGCGCTGCCCTGCGTAAACTCTCGCCGCGTCAGGGTGAAATCTCCGTGTTTCATATTCCTTGAGTCCTTTCTTTCATGCCGCTGGAATCTCATTTCATTCAGAGATCCAGTGATGCTTGGTTGCATCAGGCAGTATCGCGGCGCGGCCCCCGCTTCGACAAGTGCGGGCAATCGGACTTGATTCTGCCTTGTATGGATTGAAGGAGTTGGGCCAAAATGCAACGGCTCAAAGCATCAGGGGCCTTGAGCCGTTGTAATCAGGAATTTTCAAAAGAGGCGATTAGGTTCCCAGAACCTTAAGTGCGGAGAGTTCTTCCTCTGCTTCGCTTTGAATGATCTTGTTATGCAGACAATAGAGGGCAAGTTCAAGACGGTCGGATACGCCGAGCTTGTCGTAGATCTTTCGCAAATAATTCTTGATGACCTGCTCGGTTGTTCCAAGCTGGAATGCGATTTCCTTATTGCGTTTGCCCTGGGTGATGCAGGTAATGATCGCCATCTCTTTGGGAGATAGCCGGGGCTGATTGCGCGGGCTGACCAGCGCCGCGGCCTGCGAGCGATAGGCTTCAATCACCCAATTTACTGACTGGTTGTCGATCCAGGTTTCGCCGGCCGCGATTCTGCGAATGCAGCGCACCAGCAGATCGGGCGAAATCGAACGTGAGATGATGCCGCGCACGCCGCGGCGATACAACTCGACCGTGTGGCTTTCATCCGTGGCCACCGCTTGCACAATCAGCTTTACGTCGGGAGCCAGGCGCATCAGCTCTGGAATGACGTTTGAAGTTCCGGCCAGCAGACTGCCTTCGAGCAGAACAATGTCGCTGGGATAGCGCTGAATTGCAGCGCGAAGGTTTTCAAGTGAGTCCGCCTGCGCCACAACGCGCAAGTCATCTTCGAGGGCAAAAATCTTTCGAATTCCGACGCGATAAATTGCCTGCGAATCCGCCAGAATTATGCGAATCGCTCCCGGTTTTGCCGGGGAATCTATAATCTCGCCTTCGGGAGAGTCTTCCAGAAAATCCATATGTCCGCTGCCGCCGCAAGAGCCGATAGTACTATTAATTGTCCGCGAATCGATAATCGTCGATCGTGGATGCCGCAAAGTACTGATGTTGGCTTAGAGAGCAGCGTACCACACGTCCCGTGCAGTGAACCAAAATATCATGCGCTGCGCCGAGAACCGGGCCAGGCATCCGCATTGAAAAACGGATATCGGAACCCACCTTCAACTCGCGGTCTACTGCAAGGAGTACTCCGCTTGCCGAGACATTGCGCGTCTGGGCAGGAAACTCGGCCTTGTCGATGTTTAACACGACAGGAAGCGCAAGGGGAAAGCGCACCGCGCAGCGCACCTCCTGCCGAATACTCGCAGGAATGGTCGACTGAACGTCTACATCCGATTTCATTGCCTTCATGTTTTGCACCCGGACCCAAAGGTCTCATTTGCCACTTTAGCGGACTTTAACTGTTCTACACACGGCACGAAAGTTTTAAATAGGGTAACCAACTGCGAAACTGACGGTTTACCGCGAGGTTTTGAAGCACGGCACAGCAATTCGTGAAAACGATTACAGGCACGATACTTTACTAAGCTATTCCTTATGAACCAGTTATCCTCAAGTGACACATCTTAGGGTATCGGCAAACTACGCCATTTGCGGCAGCAATGGCAGGTATTGACACTTTGGGTTCCGATCTCATTCATTCCTTGGAGTTTGGCGTCCATTTCATTCATCAAAATGAATGAGGCGAAGCGCGTCGAGCCGCGTCCGGACCCCGATATCCTCAGCCTCGGCCTGACAAGTGATGTCGGATCGCATCCATATAGGCTATTCGCCTAGGCTATTCGCCGGCCACTACTTCGTGAAGACACAATGTGGGGGGGAACGAATCATAGTTTCCGTCTCCGAATAACAGTTAACCCTCCGCACCCACACTGAGGAAAGCTAACCTCATCCGGAACCTTCACGAAATCCGGTAAGTTCCGCCGAATTTAGCTGACACTTACTTGAATCTTGATAATTGCCAGGCTGCGGCCTCCCGGCTGCGAAATTTCATTCTTGCCACATACTACTTTCGTGTTACTCTTGGTTACCCGAAGTGGTCACAAGCTACCGGTTTTGGACTCAGGTGTACTGCACTGCCGAAGTAAGTTACCGGTAAGTCCTGCAAAAGGGCGAATAACTGACAAACATCGGGTCATAACTGCCTGAAATTGGTTCCCAAATGGGGAAAATCTACTCCTCTCCGAAAAAAATCTTTAAAATGTTACTTTTGTTGTAGACCCTATGACACTTTCGGGTTACTCTTTACCTAAATTGTTCCCACGAGTTGTTAAGGAGTGTAAGTTCATGACTGCCAGTTCGTTGAAATGCCGTACGTTGGTTTTAGCTGCCGGAATGGTTGCCGTTGCAAGTCTCGCAGTTGCCAGTCCCATCACTGTACCGCCGATGCCGCCGACCAAGCCTAGCGTCACGACAGCTGCCAGCCCGATCACTGTACCTCCGATGCCGCCGACCAAGCCTAGCGTCACGACAGCTGCCAGCCCGATCACTGTACCGCCGATGCCACCGACCAAGCCTAGCGTCACGACAGCTGCCAGCCCGATCACTGTACCGCCGATGCCACCGACTAAGCCTAGCGTTACTGTTTAGGTTATTCGGCAGTTCAATTGAAGTTGATGCTTCAGAAATTGCTACGCCCTCCTGATAGACTTGGAGGGCGTAGTTGTATTTGCCTTCAAATTTAGTGGGAGGGCAAGTTGGATTGGGAATTCGCACTAGTCGTGAGCGCAATGGTCGCCGAAGTGACGATCATCCTGTTGATGTTCCGGGGCCGCGTCTTTCGAAGTTTCCCTATCTTTGCTTTCTATCTTTGTTGGAGCCTTTTCAGCGATGCATTCCTTTATTACGTTCGAGTTGATCACCCTTCGAATTTTTTCCGGATCTATCTCTATCAACTAATCTGCGATTCGGCAATGATATTCGCGCTGCTAGTTGAGGTTGCATGGAGCGTGCTTCGACCCATCCGCAGTTCTCTTCCAAAACACTCTTGGATAGGAGTTGCGATTTTACTTGGCTTGGGTTCAGCTATTTTGTGGCCGCTTGCTGGCCTTGCGGCGCCAGAACATTTGCTTCCAGAAGGACGACTCTTATTTGTCCTGCAGCAGACTCCGGCGATTCTACGCGCCGTGTTTTTCCTTGCTCTTGCTGCATTCAGCCAGGTTCTCTCAATCGGCTGGCGTGACCGCGAGCTACAGATCGCAACAGGGCTGGGATTCTTCTCGATAGTTTCCCTTGCCGTGACGATATTTCACATCCACCAAGCGAGCGGCACCTCAATCTACCACTTGCTCGACATGATCGTGGCTGTAAGCTATCTTGCCGCTCTCGCTTATTGGGTCTACGCCTTTGCCAAGCAGCCAGCAGAGCGCCGAGAATTCACCCCCCAGATGAAAAGCATGCTGTTGGCGGTCGCTGGCGCAGCTCGTACTGCACGCATCGATTTAGAGGATTCCAAAACGTCGAGCAGATGAGTTTCCGGCCGAAACACCTAATCTGATGCGTTGCGATTCATCACCTGCAGGAGAGCCAGGCCTTGACGTTTGACAGCATTGATGTGACGCTGTGGCTGAGCGCGGTCCTGCTGGAGGGAGCTGTCCTTGCAGTCATCCTCTGGCGCCGTATTTACAGCACGTTACCGGTTTTTAGCTGTTTCCTCGGCTGGTGCCTTCTGAGCGACGCTGGGATGGCAGCAATGCAGCGCCTGCCCAAAGCCTATTTAGCCGCCACCCTCGTCAACATCACCGTAGATGCGCTCTTTCAATTGGCAATTCTCGTTGAGCTTGGAAGAGTCGTGGTGCGCCAAAACCGGGTGGAATCGCCCAGCCGCGTCATCATTTTCCTGCTAACCGTCATCGCGGCGATGCTGGCTCTGACTCTTAACCGCTGGAAAATTCCCACCACCTGGCCACTATTGAACCTGATCTACATGGTCCTTCTGCAGTTTCTGGCCGCGTTGCGGCTCGTCTTTCTACTAACATTGGTCTGGTGGAGCAGCTTGCTGAAACTGCGCTGGCATCAGCGCGACCTGCGCATTCTTACCGGTTTGGGACTCTATATAATGGTAACCTTCCTGGTTGTGATGCTCCACGCGCACAATTTGGGAGGGATGAAGTACCACTGGCTTGACCAGTTGCTTGTAGCCAGCTATCTCTGGGCGCTTTGTCTCTGGCTTCTCGCTTCTACAACTAAAGTTGCAGAGCAAAGCCAATGATTTCAGATGCATACGAGATTAATTTCTGGTACTTCTAGTACGTACATATAAGTCCCGCTGGGTAGGTTATCGCCGGTTACGGTTATACATTCCCGGTCCGAGGAGTACGAATGCTTTTGCCCTTGGTTCAGATCGCAGCACTTGTGGCCATTACGCTCTATCTTGTCCGTTGGCGGATGAGTGTTCGGCGTCGCAATGCAGAGACGTGGAGTTCTTTGCTTGCCAAGCTTCGCCCCGATTGGAGCGCGCGCGAACTCAGCGACCATTTCCTCTGGAAAGAAGGCCTGAGCGCCACTCCTGACGATGCATGGCGCCGCATGGAAGGACCAAAAGGATTGTGGGCCATTTACCAGAACGCCCGAGTGATGCTTGAGATGGCGGACTACGCCTCAAGAAATTGCGAAGGCGTCGATAGACTGCTGATTGAAACGCTTCACAGCGACGCCATGCAGATTCGAGTTTGCGTGCTGACGGCTCTTGTTCAATATGCTTTCACCCAGGCCAGCGAGGGTGTACGCGTTAACGCTTATCGCGCCGCTTCAATTTACACGGGAATGGCCGCTCGGATGACGCAATTGCTCCAGGAACACGCCGCAGTCCTGGTGCCGGATTTTGTCGCAGCAATGTAAAGGCGTTCTCGCACTCTGAATTGCAAAAAACCCGGCAATCGCCGGATTTTTTGTTTCGCACTCGAACTCAAGTCCGCATTACCCGGCATCCTGAGCCAGGAACGCGTTGATTCGCTCGTATTCTTCCGTGCCAAGCCGGAATTCCAGCGCCGGAGCAATCTCCTCCACCTGGTTCCCGCTGCGTCCACCCACAATAGCTGCGGTAATGGCCGGATGGTGAAGCGTCCAAGCCACTGCCACAACTCCAGGGTTCACACCGTGTTCGCTGCCAATCTCGCGAAGCAACTCCACCAATTGCAAATTGCGGCTAAGCCGCGGTTCCTTGAATTCGACTGAATTGCGGCGCCAATCATCGGCGGGCATGGAGGCCACGCGTTCAGCGCTCATTTTGCCAGTCAACATCCCGGAAAGCATGGGCGAGTAATTGATAACGCCAATACCGTTCTGCTGGACAAACGGCAGAATCTCCGCTTCGATAGCCCGACGCAACATCGAGTATGGCGGCTGCAAACTCGTGATGGGTGCGATCTTCTGCGCGCGTTTCATCTGCTCCACATTGAAGTTTGAAACGCCGATCCAGCGAATCTTACCCTGCTGCTGCAATTTGGCCATTTCCGACCAGCCCTCTTCAATTTCCGGGTCTGGATTCGGCCAGTGAATCTGATAAAGGTCGATCGTCTCCACGTTCAGCCGGCGCAAGGACGCCTCGAGTTCGAACCGCACCGATTCGGCCTTGATGGAGTTGTAAATACTGCGATCTTCATTCCAGCGCAGAGCGCACTTGGTAAAAACGTACGGTTTGTGCGGTGTCGATTTGAGAGCGCGCCCTACAACTTCTTCTGAGTGGCCGAGGCCATAAACCGCGGCCGTATCGATCCAGTTGATGCCGAGATCGAGTGCACGGTGAATCGCCTCAATGGATTGGTTGTCGTCCTGCGGCCCCCAGGCGAACTTCCAGTCGCCGCCGCCAATGGCCCAGGCGCCGAATCCGATCGGAGTCAGTTTGAGGTCAGAGTTACCCAGAGTGCGAAGAGAACTTGCTTGAACCGTTGTCATAGCTAAAACCATAGATGATCCGGCAGAGATCGAGGTTGCGGTTTTGAAATATCCTTGCGGAAAACGTCTCAAATGCTGACGCCTACCCGGCTATTCTGAGGTTTCGCCCGGATCCCCGCCAGCGCCCATCAGCATGAGCGAACGCTGCGCAAACGGGGAATAGACCAGCAGTGTTGTACATGCCAGAGCCAAGCCAAAATTGAGATGGTGCAGCAGCAAAAATGGCGACAGGGACCACAGCACATCCAGCACCAGCAGAAATGGCCACAACTTTAGGAACTTGGTGCGCAGGCCCGGGGCGCGGAATAGCACGGCGCAAATCAGGAACGCGCGTACCGGGATCATGATGGCCGCCGTGACCACCAGAACCATGTAAACCTGTGCTGCGCGATTAAGTGGCGAGAGAAGTTCCTCGATTTCGTGCAGATTTCCGAGCGCTCCAATATAGAAGGCCATGTACATCAGTTGCATCGCGATGAACAGTGTCTGAACTACGCGATGCGGAGCCTTCGGCAGGTCCTCCGGCGTTGCCAGCAGGCTGGTAAATACGCCAATCCTTCTATCGATCGAGTCCAAGGCTCCTTCGATGCGCCCAACCGGTCCGCCCACGCTTGACGTCAGGTTTGGTGTGGATGGAGCCGCCGCACCGATCCGCTCCACGGGAGCAACAAATCGATAACCTCGGCGCGACATTGTCTGCACGAATCTTGCATCGGCCGCCGAGTCGCCGAGCGCCTCGCGAATGCGATTCACTGCCGAGTTCACGCCGTGATCAAAATCCACAACCGTGCCGTCTGGCCAAAGCTCGCGGGCAATCTCCTCGCGGCTCAGCAACTGACCGCTGCGCTCAAGGAGCATCAGGAGCAGTTGCCATGGCTGCCCGTTGAGGCGGACCAGCATTCCGTGCCTGCGCAGCTCTCCCGTTTCGGCATCAGCCTCAAATGCTCCGAAGCGGTAGCGCGGACCAGACTGTGGTGGTGTAGTCACCATCCGCTCAAGTGTACTCGATTGCAGATTGCTCCAAAACCTCGAAGGACCAATGTACAACTCTTTGCAAGTGGAACATACGCTGGCATTTGTGGCGTGAGAAACATTTCTAGCGGCAGGAGATTGCTTGCATTGCTCTGGAAAGCGCCGTGGAGTAAGGTCCATTGCATGGCGCCCTTCCTACGCAGCCGCTTACTCGATCCGTTCGCACCCGGGCGCGGCTTTGTTCTTCTCAGTCTGTTTGCGACGTTTGGAATGACTGCTGCACTGGCACTCTGTTTTTCTGTAAGAGCACGGGCAGAACCCAAGCCGGCGGCGGTCGCAAGCTTTAATGCATACATCAGCACGGTTGAGTCGCGGCTCGCACAACAGCATCAGAGCGCCGGAAGCTTCCTTGCTCCGGTTGATCACGGCCGGCTACGCAATGGTGAATTGATCATTGAAAAACTGGCGCCCGATTCGCCGCCGGGCTTTCCTGGAGCGATGCTGCACGATTGGCGTGGCACTGCCTTTGTGCCCGGTGCGAAGGCTGCCGATTTTGAGCGATTAATGCGCAACTTCAACGCATATCCTCAGTACTACGCGCCCCAGGTGGTTCAAGCCAAGATCCTCTCGCAGCAAGATGATCACTATCAGGTAGTGATGCGAGTCAAGCAGCATCACGTCATCACGGTCGTCATGGACACTTCGTACGAGGTAACCTTTGCGCCTTCACGTCTGCAGTCCGATTCGCCACGGGGCTACAGTATTTCGCGCAGCACCCGGATTTCGGAGATTGAAGACGCGGGGACGCCCAAAGAGCACCCGCTGCCGCCAAACGAAGCCCACGGATTTCTCTGGCGGCTCAACACCTATTGGAGCTATGAAGAACTCGACGGCGGCCTCTACATCCAGATCGAGTCGGTGTCGCTCACGCGGGCCATTCCAACGGGTCTGGGCTGGGTGATTGGCCCATTTGTGGAGAGTGTTCCGCGCGAGTCGCTGGAATTCACACTGCGCTCTACTTCCAAAGCGCTCAAGAGATGACTGAGGAGGGCAACAGGATGAATCCGACACTCGCAAATACAAAGAACGAAAACGCATCGGGATTCCAATCCGCGCAGCGGATTAACCGCTCGCTTACGGCTGGTGTTGAAAGGCGCGCACTGGTTTGGATGGCGGAGCATGCGCCCGCATGGGTTACGTCGGATCAACTCACCCTGCTGGGCCTGTCGGCGCAAGTGGGAGCTGGGGTCTGCTATGTGTTATCGCGCTACAACCGATATGCACTTCTGCTGGTAATTATGTGCATCGCACTCAACTGGCTCGGGGACAGCCTGGACGGCACTTTGGCTCGTGTTCGCCGGCAGCAGCGTCCGCGATATGGGTTCTATGTCGATCACATTGTCGATGTCTTTGGATCGGTCGCACTCATGACCGGGCTCGCATGCTCGGGCTTTCTGCACTGGCAAACCGCCATGGCCATGCTGATCGCATTTCTCCTGCTTTCCAGCGAGAGCTACCTGGCCACCTATACGCTGTCGCGCTTCCAGATGTCTCAGGGCTTCTTTGGCCCCACCGAGATCCGCATTCTGCTCATCATTGGGAATCTGGCGCTGCTGCGGAGCCCATACTCAATGCTGTTCGGCCATCGATTGCTGCTGTTTGATGTTGGAGGAGTGATTGCGGCGACCGGAATGCTTGTGATGTCCGTTGCCATAACGCTGCGCCACACCTCGACGCTTTATCGGCAGGAGCCCCTGCAATAGCCTAGGCTCGGCGCTCGCAAGAATATGCTTTTTCCGCAGTTCCGATTTTCCGGATAAACGACCACAAGCTGAGATTTGGGCGTCAAGCCTCTCAAGCGCTACCATCATGCTGTTAAGAATGCCAGCAATGACCGGGGGATTGGATGTCGATCAAGTTATGTTTTCTCTCACTTCTTTCATGTGTTTTGTCGGTTCCTGTATCTGGCCAAACCGCAGCTTTCGTAGTCGGAGAGAAAGTGGCCGGCTCTGTCGGCTTTTACGATGCTCAGTTCCATCGGGTGGGTGGTGCAAAGGTCGGATCCCATCCGCATGAAGTCGTCCTTACGCCGGATAAAAAGACACTTTATGTTGCCGATAATGGTGTGGTCTGGATGACGGAAACCGGGTCTGGTGATAACACGGTTTCCGTCGTGGATATTGCCTCGATGAAACGGACGGCAACTATTGATCTGGGAGAGTATCGCCGCCCGCATGGAATTACTTTCGACCCAAGCTCGGGGCAAGTCTATGCAACCACTGAAAAGCCATCGAAGCTCCTGGTGCTGGACCCCAAGACACTCAAAGTAGTGCGCACTATTGACGTCAAAGGTCAGGCTCCTCACATTGTCAAACTCGACCAAAAACAGGAGTGGGCTTACGTAAGCAATACGGATACGGGAACAGTATCTGCCATCAAGCTCAGTTCAGGGGCGGTGACTGTTATGCCCTGTGGAGAGCGGCCTCAAGGGCAGGCAATGTCTCCGGATGGGCGCACACTTTACGTGGCCAACTCCGGCGGTAATTCCATTTCAATTTTCGATCTGGACCAAAAGAAAAACATCGGGCGCATTATGACTGGCAAAGCACCTGTGAGGCTTGTCGTTTCGCCCGACGGCAAAACTCTCATCTACGCATTGCAGGAAGATCGCAGTGCCGGAATTGCTGATATCGCTACGCGGAAAGAACTGCTACGGATTCCGCTTGGCGGCCGGCCGGTCTCCATGTCTCTGTCGCTGGATGGAAAACTGGCGTACACCTCGGTGCAGGAAGAAGACGAAATCTACACCATTTCGCTAGCCGATCGGAAAGTGCTTCGGGTGGCTCACACGCCGAAGGGCTCGGGACCCGACCCCGTGGTTCCTTTGCGATGACTGTTGCAACGCCTCGCAGGGCTCCATCGGTGCACTCACCAACTGACGGCAAATTCCCAGACCTAGGGCGCCTTCTATCCTCGCCCGATGTATGGCATCTTGGTTGCCATTACCGTCATGAACTGCACGTTGGCATCCAGCGGTAAGCCAGCCATATAAAGCACTGCATCGGCCACGTGCTGAACGTCCATCCTCGGTTCGGCGACTATATCGCCATTGGGCTGCAACGCGCCTACGCCGAGCCGCGCGCTCATATCGGTTGCGGCGTTGCCGATGTCGATCTGGCCGCAAGCTATGTCGTACGCTCGACCGTCGAGCGAAATACTCTTCGTCAATCCGGTGATGGCGTGCTTGGTAGAGGTGTATGGTGCAGAATGCGGGCGCGGCACATAAGCCGAGATCGATCCGTTATTGATGATTCTGCCGCCTTGCGGCTTCTGCGCTTTCATGATCCGGAATGCCTGCTGAGCGCACAAGAAGGAGCCGGTAAGATTCGCCGCGACCACCGAAGACCATTGCTCGAAGGTCAGGTCTTCAAAGTTCACCCCGGCGACATTCGTGCCCGCGTTGTTAAACAGCACGTCAAGCCGGCCGAAGCGATCGCGCACAAAGTCAAAGAGCGTCTTTACAGAGCCGGGCTGACTCACGTCCGTTGCGGCGCAGTGGATTCTGTCTTCGGTGTCGCCGGCTTGGGTTGCAGTCTCCTTCAGCGCATCTAGCCGCCGGCCCGCCAACACAACGGTGTAACCCGCCCTGTACAGAGTGAGTGCAACAGCGCGCCCAATACCGCTGCCCGCGCCCGTTACTACGGCGATCTTCCCTGCTCCACTTCCCTGGTTGCCCATACTTTCATCCTCCGCGCACACTTTCGTTCAATGTTCTACTTACCCTAACGATTGTATGGTCAGGGGCAGCACGGACACACTACAGCCTCGAAAAGGGCCGCAATGTAGTGCGGCTTTAGCAACAGTTGAAGGCTGTTAATTTAGAAACATGGTGCGATAGAGTGTGTCACGCTGCACTGGCTTGAATCCGGCATCTCGGATGATGCGCCGCAATTCTTCCTCAGTAGTGCAGTTTGAAGTGCCCGCGGCCTTCACCACGTTCTCTTCAAGCATCACCGATCCGACATCGTTGCCGCCAAAATGTAGGCCTAGTTCGAGCACCTTCAAACCCTGCGTCACCCAGCTGGCCTGCACATTCTCAATGTTGTCGAGATACAGGCGCGCAATTGCCAGCACCTTCAGATACTCCACGCTGGTAGCTTCATCCCAGCCGCGGCCGCCTAGCGCAGTGTTCTTCGGCTGAAAGCTCCATGGGATAAATGCGGTGAATCCGCCTGTCTCTTCCTGCAGGCGGCGGACGACCTCGAAGTGATTGATGCGGTGATCGAAGCTCTCGCCCACGCCGAACATCATAGTGGCAGTGGTCCGCATGCCGAGCTGGTGTGCGGTGCGGTGCACGCTCACCCAATCCTCCGTGTTGCATTTCAGGCGAGCGATGCGGTGCCGCACCTCGTCGTCAAGAATTTCAGCACCGCCACCGGGAATGGAATCGAGCCCGGCATCGCGAAGACGCGCGATGGTGTCCCGCAGGTTCAGATTCGAGTACTCCGCGATGGCCAGAACTTCTGACGCGGAAAGGCAGTGAAGCCAAATCTGCGGAAAGCGCTGCTTGATGCCCGTGAACAGCCGCTCAAACCAGTCGATCTTGAGATCGGGATGAATGCCGCCCTGCATCAGAACGCCGGTTCCACCCATCTCCACTGTTTCGGCGATCTTCTCGTAAATCTTCTCGGAATCGAGAATGTAGCCCTCGTCCGAACGCGGATCGCTCTTGCCATTCTTCGGCAGCGGCCGGTAGAAGGCACAGAAGGTACAGTATTCGGTGCAGAAGTTTGTGTAGTTGATATTGCGATCGATGATGTAGGTGACCACACGCTCGGGATGTAAGCGACGGCGCACTGCATCAGCCTCGAAGCCGAGGCCAATCAGATCGGGCGAGTGGAAGCAATCGAGAGCCTGTTGGCGGGTCAATGCCATTGCTTAATTTTAACTGAGGCGGATTGAAGCTTCTAGCTGCCATCCGATAGCTGCTGTCATTTTCGATGCCGTCCAGCTTTACGAGGTCTGTGCTATCCCACGTGCCACCCTCCGCGGCACCCTTTTTGGTTGGGAGAGCAATAGATTTGAGAACGGAGTCCCCTATTTATTTCTACCGGAGCGAAACAGGAACAGGCCACGGGTCAGCAGGGGTTTGCCTTGAGTGCGCGCCAGGTTGGAGGCGGTTGAAATACCGCTGAACAGGACGAAGAAGTCCAAAAACGCGCGCCAAAAACCCTTTTGGTTGTCCGTATGCATTCCCGAGAAAAACCTCTAGCTTTGAGAGCCGCATGCGACCCTGGCAGTCTTCACTGTATTTGAGGCGCCTCCGACCATCAAGGATTCACATCAATGCGGCAGCTGTCGGGGGGCACAGATTTTTATATCTTGTTGCATGCGTCGGGTGTATGGTTCATGAACATACCCTGAGGGCCCCCCAAAAGCATCCAATTCCAACCGAAATCCCACGGAGGTTTGAGATATGTTTATGCCCCGCATTCTGCTGGGTGCCGCGATTACCGCGGTACTCTCGATGGCGCTTACAGCTCAACAAGCGCCAACCGGTTACCACCACGTCCAGTGTGTAAAGGTGAACCCCGGGCAAGGGGTCGCCTTTGAACAATATGTTTCCGGCCCACTCCAGAAGCTTGATCAGGCGCTGATCGACTCCGGCGCCTACGCACAAACGCTTGTGCTTCGAACCCGGATGCCGAGGGGCACAGAAGCCGAGTGCGACTATGTCTTTGTCAGCTTCTACAAGGGGATGCCCACGACGGGGCTGAATTCGGAAGAGTTATCGAAGGCCCTCCACGATGCCGATATACCCATGACGGCAGACGCGGTCCACGCCAAGCAAAACGAAATGGGCAAGCTGGTCAACGAAAACATCACGCAATATCAATCGCTGGTGGGTCGCGCCAAGAAGGGTGATTACCTGGTATTCAACTCGATGAGTGCGCCGGATACTCGTGCGTGCGTAGACGCCCAGAAGAAAACGTGGCAACCGGTCGCAGAAGAGATGGTGAAGGCCGGCAATCTGGACGCCTGGGCCGTCAATGTGCAGGTGTTTCCGCGCGGTGCCAAGGACCAAAATGCGGTCAGTTCGGTGGACATCTATCCGAGCTGGGATGCGTTCACCAATGAAAACCGCAGCGTTGAGAGCGCCTGGAAGAAGGTCCATTCGGACATGGACATCAACAACACGATGAATCAGTTTGGGAAGATGTGCACGATTGAGCACACCGTGCTGTACGAAGTAGTGGGCGTGACAAGTCCAGCGAAGTAATGATTGGTTTAGATAGAGACAGCTCGGGCCGTGGTTCCTTGCGGACAAGGGATCGCGGACCCGAGCTTTTTCCAACTGCAGCCGATAATCGCCCACCTTGCGATCTGCCTGGTTGGGATCGCAAAGCGCGCTAGTCTGCGTAACGTTTCTGGTGCCATATCCAGGCGGTGCGAACTATGTCATCGAGCTTTGTGTAGCGGGGCTGCCAGCCGAGCTCGCGCATTGCCTTTTCCGAACTCGCTACCAGAACCGCCGGGTCGCCGGGGCGTCGCGGGCAGGTTTCCACAGGAATCGGATGGCCCGTGACGCGGCGCGCGGCCTCGATGACCTCGCGAACGCTGAATCCACTTCCGTTGCCGAGGTTATAAATCAATGGGCCGAAGTTGGAATGACCATCTTTGGGCGCCTTTTCTAGGGCGTTGAGCGCCAGAAGGTGTGCGTCAGCCAGATCAGAGACGTGGATGTAGTCGCGGATGCAGGTGCCGTCCGGTGTCGGATAGTCGTCGCCGAAGATCTTGATGAACTCGCGTCTGCCGAGCGCCACATCAAGAACCAGCGGGATCAGGTGGGACTCCGGCTGATGCGCTTCGCCGCGCGTAATCTCTCCTTCAACAGAATCCGCTGCGCCTGCCACATTGAAGTAGCGGAGCGATGCATAGCGGAACCCGTGAACGCGATTGAGCCACGCAAGCATCTGCTCGACCAGGAGCTTGGACTCCCCATAAGCATTGGTCGGCGACAGCTTGGCATCTTCGCGGATCGGCACCTTTTCGGGTTCACCGTAAACTGCGGCAGTGGAAGAAAACACCAGCCGTTTGGGTCCCTCGGCCAGCATGGCTTCCAAAAGCGAGAGGGTGGCAGCGGTGTTGTTGCGGAAGAAAGCCTCAGGAACCTTCATGGATTCGCCGGCTTCAATCAGTGCAGCAAAGTGGAGCACTGCGTCGAAGGGTGAGCCGGACTGGCGAGCCTGAATGAAAAGGTTTTCAATTGAGGCCCGATCTCCAACTTCAGCTTTGACAAACTCAACTTCGGGGGGAAGAAGATCGAGACTGCTGTGGCTAAGGTTATCAAATACAAGCACGTTGTGGCCCTTCCGGGTGAGTAGTGCCGCAACTGTGCCACCGATATATCCGGCCCCTCCGGTTACCAATATCTTCACAAAAAGACATTCCTTCCTGAGCACTTTCGATTACGTTGAGTCTATTACAATAGGGCATGGTAAGGACGTCCAATAGCACTGGCCAAACACCCCCCGGGCCGGCTGCACCTGTGTCCTGAAAACGAGAAATTTTGCAGTTCTTGAACTTTAGCCGGTTTGTTTCCGGCGCTGATTGTGGAAACGCGCAGCCAGCTAAGCTGCTGGCTGATAATAGAATGCGCGTTTGTTCGGATGCCTTGGATGGAACGTGGAGAGCAATGATGGCTAAACTCCATGCTGCAACCAGTCCGAACGGCGCACTCGCCCTCGAACTACTGCCTTGCACATATGTTTTGTCTTTCCCTGGGTCCTTTGCGCATCTTGGTAAGTTAGCGCCTTTCGGGACTATGTCTTGGAGACCCTCAAGGGGGCAATCCATACCGGCACAACACGCCTGGAACGTGAGTGCATCCAACAGCATATCGTGGGCGCGAGCCTTAACTCCGATTCAGCAAACCTGGCCTTTTACCAGGGGGAATGAAACATTTTGATTTGCATTGATAATACCGGCTTTACCGAGCAACACGGTGTTAGCGCCCTGTGTGAATGCACCGATCCCCATGACTGTGTCGCAGCCAAGATGTTGAGACCTGTCGGCGACCGCATGGGAGGACTGAAATCATGGAAATGAATTACACCCCTGGCAGGACCAATTTCGGTCTACTCCCTGAGCCGGAACGAAGCACGGCTTCCTTTGTGACCAGTTCCGTCATCAACGGAATAATCCTCGCTCTGGTTCTATACATTGGAGCAACGGCGAAACACGTTCTGGAGCAGCATCACTATGAGATGACGGAGCTGATTGCTCCAACAACGCCGCCTCCGCAGCCCAAAATCAAGCAGCCGCCGCCGCCAAAGCTTCCTCCGCCGGAACCGCCAAAGGTGAAATTGGAGGCTCCGAAAATCGAAATGCCGAAGCCGAAGCCTCCCGAGCCGAAGCCGATTCAGATGGAAGCCAAGTTAACTGCGCCGGTTATGAAGCCGGCCAAGCCTGCGATTGTGCTTGCGCCGCAGCCCAAGGCGGCACTCACAGCCGCCATGCCCGCGCAGACGCCACAGGTGAAGCCGTCAACCGCTCCAGTTCATTTGGGAGAGACATTCGGCGCGACGCCTAATCCAAACGCAACCCGGCCGGCAACTGTAGCAGCCATCGGCAATCCCTACGGGGGCATGCAGGGCCCAGCCGTCGCTCCGCACGGGGTGGTGGGATCCACCGGGATCGGCGATGGAGTTAAGGCCGGTTCGAACGCCGGAACCGTGGGCAAGGTAGCTTCAGCAGGTATCCCCGGAGCAACCGGGGACTCAGCCGGCAAGGCTTACGGCAAAGTAGCCTCGGCCGGTATCCCCACCGCAGTCGCTGCAGCCCCGATGGCCCAAAGGGCGGCTGCTGCGCCAACTACAACTAATCTGGAAGTGATCTCTAAGCCGCCCGTGCAATATACATCTGAAGCTCGACAGCTTAAAGTCGAGGGTGACGTGGTATTGCGCGTCACGTTCTTGGCCGATGGTCAAGTTGTGGTACATGACGTGGTGAAGGGACTTGGACACGGATTGGATGAAGAAGCGCGCAAAGTAGCACAACACATCCATTTCCGTCCGGCGACACGCGACGGCCACCCAATCGATCTGACCACGACGATCACAATAAGTTTCCAACTTGCATAGGGTAATAGATCTAAAGGTCGACAGACCGTCCCAACAAAGCCGGACTGCAGCTTGCAGCTTCCGGCAAGAGCTAGAGTAGGACGAAGCACTAGGAGCTTGACATGAGTTTTCGGAAGATACCCTTAACCTTCCTGATGATCACCATCGGAGTGTCCTGCGCGTATGCGAAGAAGACTCCTAAGTACGAGCAGACGCGACAGTTGACCGCCGAACAGGCGGCGCTCGTCGAAAAGGCTGTCCAGCGCGAGAAGGTGCTGGTAGATGACATCAAGCAGCGCACGCCTCTGGTCGAGACGTACATTCAGGACACGCGCCCTGATCCCAAACTGTATGAAGTTCCGGTGGACGATCATTACACTCTAAGTCGCGTTGACTTCGGTTCCGCGTTCTTCGACAAGACCTATACGCCTCGCACTGAATCCACTAAAAAGGGCTTCCTCGGACTCAAAGGTTCGCTCGGGGCCGTGAAGGGGATTACCAAGCTCCTCGGCCTGGAGAAGTTCACCTATTCGGAAACTGGCTTCATGGAAATGATGTTCATCGATCCGAATGGCTTCAATCAGCAAAACTACGTGTTCAGCTTTGTGCGCCGCGAGTTCCTTGGCAACGTAAGAACCTGGGTCTTTGACGTACATCCAAAGATCGCTGGCGAAGGTCGATTCTATGGCCGTATATGGATTGAAGATCAAGGCGGAAACGTGGTCCGCTTCAACGGCACGTACACTGGCTCGCAGCGCGAAGACACATCGAAGTACTACTTCCACTTTGATAGCTGGCGCATGAATTTGCAGCCGGGAATCTGGCTGCCGGTGGCGGTTTATGTTGAGGAAACTCAACGCATGGAGGGCAGCAAGAACTCCGTTGGCCTGAAGGCTCAGACCCACTTCTGGGGCTACTCACTGAAGCTGCCCACGCGCAACAGCGAAAACGTGAGCGTGAAAGTTGATGACGCTGTTGATCGCAGCAATGACTCGACCGACGTAGGCCCATTGCAGGCCTCGCGCATGTGGGTAACGCAGGCTGAAAACAACGTGATCGATCGCCTGGTTGAAGCCGGCCTGGTTGCTCCCGCGGATCAGGGCGGATATGAAAACAAAGTTCTCGATCAGATTGTCGTAAACCTGATTGTCCCTAACAACCTGGCTTTCACTGACCAGGTTCACACGCGCGTACTGCTCACCGACACGATTGAGGCGACGACGGTGGGCAATACGATTCTGCTGAGCCGCGGCTTGCTCGACAGCCTGCCGAGCGAAGAAGCGATTGCCTCCGTGATTTCAATGGAACTGGCGCACATCGCGATGGGACACCATATCGACACGCGTTACGCATTTAACGATCGTCTGCTGTTCCCGGACGAATCCACATTCCAGCGCATCGACATGTACCACAGCGATTCCGACAACGCCGACGCGGCGAAGAGGGCTATGGTGTATCTGCAGGCCTCTATGTACAAGGACAAGCTGCCGAATGCAGGACTGTACTGGGAGCAACTGGTGGAGCGCAGCAAGGAGCTGAAGGCACTGAATACGCCCAAGCTCGGCGACTCCTTACTGAAGCCCGATGGCACAGCATGGATGGCTGATCTGGAGCACATGGCTCCCAAGATCAATTGGGACGACCTGAATCAGACTGCAGCATTGCCGCTCGGTAGTTGGCTCAAGGTGGATCCGTGGGACGACAGCGTCCACATGCTGGACGCGAAGCGTTATGCCCCGATGAACTCGCGTGACAAGATGCCGTTTGAGGTGACGCCGATCTTCTACAAGCTGCAGCATTACGACGTGGCGCATGCTACGCCGCCTGCGCCACCCGCATCCACTGCTCCATCTGGCAATTCACCCAACGGCGATCCAGCTGCACCACAGCAAGAACCTGCCCCAAATCAGCAGCCGACCGGGCAATCTTCGCCAGAGCAAGCTGCACCGCAACAGCCCACCCGGCAGGAACCCGCTGCCCAGCAACAGACCGCGCCTCCGGCACAGCCCCCGGTTGCGAATTCTAATTCAGCGCAGCAGTCCGCAGAAACATCAGCTTCAACGCCAACTCCACAGTAAAGACCCAACCTCGAGTCTCTGGCCGACGAAAGCAAGCTCCGCGTCGTGCCAGAGGCTAGCTTGTTGCCTCGGTCCCATTCCGGACGGAGCTGGCATTCCCCAGAAATGGAGCGTCTATGCCTAAGAACAGATCGGCCCTTCTTGTAGTTTGCATGATGTTTGCTGCCGTTGCAGTTCCCATTCGCGCGCAGGTCATGCCGTCCGCATATGCACGTCAACCCAAGTTAGTTGCAGGCGGCTTCGGATCTGTATTCCAACCCGATTACGCAGGCAATGGATTTGCGCAAGGCAGTCCTCAACCTCTCATCGGCATCGGAGCGTTTTTCGACTACAGAATAAGTCGATTTGTCGGCGTTGAGGGAGAAGGCAACTGGCTGCGTTTTAACAAGTACAACGGTATCGACGAAACCACGTACATGATTGGGCCGAAGGTACACATTCACGATTTCGGTAGGTTCAGTCCGTATGGCAAGTTTCTAATCGGTATGGGCGGCGGCAGCTTTCTGAACGGCCACACTACTGTACTCGCCTACGGTGGCGGTGTGGATTATGACTTGAGCAGCCACTGGATGGTGCGGGCGGGCGATTTCGAGTTTCAGCAATGGCTCCTCACGCCGCAGTTGCACCCCTATGGCGGCAGCGTAGGCATCGCCTACAAAGTTTTCAAATAAAACAAGCCGCCGCTAGTTGAAGAAAGGGCCGCTCTTCGGAGCGGCCCCTTCACTTTGCGCCTGGAGCAGCAGAATTAGCCTGCGAGGATTGGCATCACGGCATCCGCTTCGGGGATCGGCGCAGTTGGATCCCATGCAAGAATGTCTGCAATTCCCTGGATCGCTCCCCAGAAGGCAATCGCCAATGCGAGTGGATTGCCTATTCTGATCTGACCATAAGATTTTCGTGGCGCGAGGAATGAAACGCTGAGGCTTCAATTCTGATGAAATGCAGCGCGATGGGTGCCAGGACCATGCCTGGCAAGCCCATCAGCTTCTCGCCAAGAATTAGGCCGATCAGAGTGAGCCACATGGGACTCTTAATGCGTCTGCCGATAATGTTGCTGTTCAGGAAGTATTCCAACTTATGAATGGCGATGAGAAAAACAAGCGCATAGATCCCGGTCCGGGCGGTGATGGTGAACCCGACGCCGACAATTAGGCTATTGCTGATGATGTTGCCGACGATGGGAATGAGTCCGCAGAGGAAGACAAACGTGGCGAGCAAGCCAGAATTCGGGTAATGGTTCAGAAACAGAAACACCGCAGTGAGCGCGGTGTTAATCGCAGAAATCAGAATTTGTGCGCCGATTACCCGGGCGAAGCTTTCATAGAACGATCTAAAGCGTGCTGTTAGTTCGCTTGCAACGGAGAAGTACAAATTGTCCAGTACATCAGATGGATCGCGATCTGTCGTCCAGCCTGAACCGAGAAACATGCTGAGCGCCACCACCAATCCGGCGATCACCAGCACAAACTGAAACGATGTTGCTGTGGCATATCTCCCGACCACTGTGAAACCTTGCTGGGCCTCGTCAAGCGCGGTGGCCTTCAGGCTCTCGAAGTCAGTGAACGGCAGTTCAATGCCGTTTTTCTCAGCGAACCCAACTACTGCCGGGATGGCCGTTTCCGCGATTCTGGGAAAGGTACGATAGGCGAGATCTGAGAAGTAAACCAATCCCCCGCCGACGGCCACGACGGCAACCAGGTAAAGCGTAACGCTCAGCCATTTTCTGCCGCCGATGCAGAATGTTCGCAACGCCAGATAACCGAACAGGGTGGCTAGCAGAAACGTTCCCAAATGCAGTCCGGCAATCAGAACCGCAAGTATTGCGAAGATGAGGTACGAAGTGCGGCGGGATGAATTCATATGTAGTTCGTTCAATTATTTGATGCCCTACACTCTAACGCACCGGGGTTGGATTACGCGAACCGGCATGTCACACGGAGTAAGGTGATGACGAACAAGACAAACAAGGGCTGCTCCAAAGAGCAGCCCTTGTTTTTGATCCATATTCAATGTTTCAGGCCGGTGAAGGCGAGCCTTCGGGGTAACCCGGTCCGCCGCGTTCCGGCTTGAGTACCGGTTGCGGAGTGCCGCCGCCGGTATCCGTTGGGGACGCCAGCACCGAACGCATTGGAGGCAGTTCCTTGCCTTCAATCAACATCCGTACTTCTTCAGCGTCGATTGTCTCGCGCTCGAGCAAGGCTACGGCCATGCGATGCATCGCATCCTGGTGGGAGTCGAGAATAGTGTGGGCCGACTGGTAGGCTTCGTCGATCAGGCGGCGAACCTCCAGATCGATCTGGCGGGCCGTCTCCTCGCTGAAGTCGCGATGCTGTGCAATCTCGCGTCCCAGGAAGATCTGCTCTTCCTTCTTGCCGAACGTCAGCGGTCCGAGGCGGCTCATACCGTACTCGCACACCATGCGTCGGGCAAGGTCGGTAGCCGTTTCGATATCGCTACCGGCGCCGGTCGACATCTGGTTCAGGAAAATCTCCTCAGCCACGCGGCCACCGTAGGCAGTTGCCAATCGAGTCTCAAGGTATTCGCGCGTGTAGTTGTGACGGTCGTCAGGCAGGTACACCGTGACGCCCAGCGCCATGCCACGCGGAATAATCGTGACCTTGTGGATTGGGTCAGAGTGGTCGCGGAAGAACGAAACCATGGCGTGCCCGGCCTCGTGGTACGCGGTCACACGCTTCTCCTCGTCGGTCAGCAGCATGGACTTGCGCTCCGCGCCCATCAGCACCTTGTCCTTGGCCAGTTCAAAGTCGTACATGGTCACTTGCTTGCGATTCACGCGAGCAGCGTTCAATGCAGCTTCGTTAACCATGTTGGCCAGGTCGGCGCCACTGAAGCCCGGTGTTCCGCGCGCCAGCACGTTCAGGTTGGTATCGTCCGACACCGGAACTTTCTTGACGTGTACGCGAAGAATCTCTTCGCGGCCACGAACGTCGGGCAGTCCCACCACTACGCGACGGTCAAAACGACCGGGGCGCAGCAGCGCAGGATCGAGCACGTCAGGCCGGTTGGTTGCGGCCACCAGAATGACGCCGTCGTTCGATTCGAATCCATCCATCTCAACGAGCAACTGATTCAGCGTCTGCTCGCGTTCATCGTGACCGCCGCCGAGGCCTGCACCGCGATGACGCCCTACTGCGTCGATTTCGTCGATGAAGATGATGCAAGGCGCGTTCTTCTTGCCCTGCTCAAATAGATCGCGAACGCGGCTTGCACCCACGCCGACGAACATTTCAACAAAGTCAGAACCTGAAATCGAGAAGAATGGCACATTGGCTTCGCCAGCTACCGCGCGGGCCAGCAAGGTTTTGCCGGTTCCCGGAGGTCCGACGAGCAGTACGCCTTTGGGAATACGGCCACCGAGCTTTTGAAACTTCTGCGGTTCGCGCAGATACTCGATGATTTCCTTCAGTTCTTCTTTGGCCTCGTCTACGCCGGCCACTTCCTTGAAGGTGATCTTCTTCTGCTGCATCGAGAGCAGCCGCGCTCGGCTTTTACCAAAGGACAACGCCTTGTTGCCGCCCGATTGCATCTGCCGAAGCATAAAGAACCAGATGGCACCCAACAGAACAAACGGACCTACGTTAAAGAGCAGCGGCAGCAGGATATTGCTCTGCGGCTCCTTGATAGAGAAGTTAACGTGGGCCGCCCGCATGGCCTTGTCTAAGTCATCGTAGTTCGCGGGCAGGGTGGTGTGAAACTGATCCTTCGGTGATGCCTTGAGGTGACCATGCAGTTCGTTGCCCTGGATGGTTGCATCCTGGACCTGCTGGTTCTGCACCTTATCGAAGAGGTCGGAGTAGGGGATCTCCGCATCCTTTCCCATGGTCGCGCTCTTATTGACCACTGCCCACAACATCAGCAGGCAGATCAGGATGAAGACCCAGAACATGATTGTTTTAACGCTTGAATTCACCACCAACTCCTCGTTCCAACCGGGAAAGTTGCGCCGGCTAGACCTCCATAGAGCAACTATTACACTTTGTTAGACGTCGCTGCCCTTCCCAAAGTGTCAGAAAGTACACGACACCCGGGCGGCATTCGCACGCTTGCGCCGCCGGATGAGTAATAAGCCCGATTGTACTCCCTTGGCACCCGAAATTGGAGGCCGGGCATGGCCGCTTTGGGCAGGCGGGGCGGCTGTTAGCGACATCAAAAAACACTGCTGCCCCAACCTAAGTTCCGACCCCATTTGTTTGCGCGACGCTTATGGTGATACCTGGTTCCGGCTGCAGTTCGACGCCTTGCATCCATATAATGCGGCCATTCAGCTCCAGCACCGGCCAAAGGCTCCGACCTGACCCTGTAACCTTAATTCGCTCAAGCACTTCCTTGACCTTACGCGGGCTGCTGGAGTAGCGCAGCCGTACTCGGTCACCGGGTTTCCAGTTGCGGAGCGTGACTGTTGCGCCAGCTTCCCCGCCCTGCCCCGGCGCTTCACCGGCACCTGCTGCGACGTCAATAGAAAGCAAAACTCCAAACTCCGGAGCCTCTATCTTGCAGGGGATGCAACTTTTGTACTGAATGGGTGCTGCTTCCGTTTCGTTCCCGCCTCGGGAAAGTGGGCCCATTTCCAGCCGCAACTCGCGCGGGGTTCGTTCCACGCGGAGGCCCCTCGCAAGTTCCAGTTTCTGGCCGGCGCGGCCGCCCAAAGCAAGATCGCGCAGGGCATCTGTCGCTTCAAAATCAGGCGCACAGCCCAGTTTGCCAGCCGCATGCCGCAGCAGTCTGCGCTGCAGAGCGGGAGCAAGCGCTGCAAGCCGCACGACATCTATACCTATCGAAGCGTCAGTACCCGCAGCTCGGCCTCCGCCGCGCACGGCGCGCCCAGGCAGCAGGATCTGCGGTGCAACGCGAGCCAGTTCCCCTGCCCACCAGGCTTCTTCATCGGCAGCAAGAACGGCCATCTGCGCCAGGTGTTGGCGGAGCCGCGGATTCCACTCCGATAACAGCGGCAGCAGTTCATGGCGGATGCGGTTGCGCCTAAAGGTCAGGTGGCGATTGGAGGAGTCTTCGCGCCACGTCTGACCGAGGCCGCCCAGATAGGTTTCGACCTCGGCACGAGTGGTATTCAGCAATGGCCGCAATATGCGGCCTTCTGGAAATTCGAGTTTTGGCGCAATCCCAGCAAGCCCCTCGGTCCAAGCTCCGCGCAGGAACTTGGCCAGCACGGTCTCGGCCTGGTCATCGAGCGTGTGTGCCGTGGCAACGGCGTCCAGTTCGCCCGTCGCGAGTAACTGGCGGAACCATCCATAGCGCACCCGCCGCGCTGCCTCTTCAAGCGTCTCCGCTGCTTTGCCTCTCGCTGGATCTGCCTGGGCCTCCTTCGCGACGTTTACACGGGCTTGGTGAAATGGTAATCCAAGGTTGGCTGCCAGTTCGCAGGCAAAGGCGAGGTCGCCGTCTGCTTCTTCGCCACGCAAGCCGTGATGCAGGTGCGCTGCGTGGACCACCAACCCGAGTTCGGGGCTGCGCGCCGTCAATCCTCGTAGGAGCGCGACAGAGTCAGCGCCGCCCGAAAGACCTACGGCCACGCGGAGCCCAGGCCACAGCAATCGAGTGTCGATGGTGAGAGATTGGGCTCTTAGCCCGCTGGTTGCGGCGCTTCTGGTTGAACGTTTTTGTGTGTTGTCGTGCGACATCATCACTCAGAATGATATGTCGACCGCGCGGCGGTTGCTTGGAAAGCTTGATCGGACGCGGGCAGCTTTCCAATATCAGTGACTGCCGCGCACCGCGCCTCGGGATGTATACTCCACGAGTTATGCAGGTCTTTGTGATTCTTCCCGCAGCCGGGCTCGGTACCCGAATGGCGGGTCCGCAACCCAAACAGTTCCTTGCCTTAGATGGGGTGCCGATCCTCATTCATTCACTGCGCGCATTCGCGGCCGTGCCGCGTGTCTCGGCCATTTTTGTGGCCGTGCGCAAAACAGAAGTGGAAAGAGTTCAGGCGCAGATCGCCGAGCACGGGTTTGCGGATCGCGCTCAGGTGGTTGAGGGCGGCGATACCCGGCAGGAGTCCGTTGCACACGCGTTGGCCGCATTGCCGGCCGAGCCTGACGACATTGTCCTGGTGCACGATGCTGTGCGTCCGCTAATTGACGCTGCAACCATTGAGCGCACCATTGATGCGGTCGCCGAGCAGGGCGCGGCCATCGTGGGCGTGCCCGCTGTCGATACCATCAAGCAGGTTGAACGCACTGCTCACGGCGCGCTCATTACCTCAACGATTCCGCGGGAATATGTGGTGCTGGCGCAGACTCCGCAGGGTTTTCGCTACGGGCTGCTGCGAGACGCATATCAAGAAGCGCTAGCCGACGGCTTTGTCGGCACGGATGAGGCCTCCATTGTTGAACGCGCCGGAAAAGCTGTAGGCGTGGTGCACGGCTCTCAGGTTAATCTGAAGATCACGCAGCCTGGCGATCTGGAATTGGCTGAGTTTTACCTTCGTCAGCGCGGACAGTGAGTTCAGCCGGCAAAAACCTGCCGGGATCGTAGGAAAGGTTTCAAGCCCGTTAAAACCATGGATATTCGCATCGGATTTGGCTATGACTCGCACGTATTCAAGCCCGGCGTGCCCCTGCGCATTGGGGGACTACAGCTTGACCACCCAGAAGGACTTGCCGGCCACTCCGATGGCGACGTGCTACTTCATGCCATAACCGATGCGTTGCTGGGCGCGGTGGCTGCGGGTGATATTGGGAATTTCTTTCCGCCGGGCGATCCACGATGGAAGGACGCCGACTCAGCCATCTTTCTCAATCTGGCAATGGAAGAGTTGCAGAACGCCGGGTTTCGTATCGTCAACGTAGACACCACGCTCATACTTGCGGCTCCGCGCATCGGGCCAATCGCCGGAGACATGCGCTCCCGCGTGGCCGACCTGCTCTGCCTTGGTATCGACCAGGTGAGCATCAAAGCCAAGACTCCCGAGGGGCTGAATCTTGATAATGTGGCGCAGTGCCATGCGGTGGCGCTGGTCGAGCGCGTACCCGAACCCGAAGAACTGAAAACCATGAGCGAAGTGGTGGAAACCCAACGGCAGCTTGAGGATGTGGTGGAAGACCTTCTGAGCACCGTGCACGGCGTTCCCAAGAAGCGCGCAATCGTGCCCGTCTACGACACGGAAGATATCACCTAGACTCCAGGTAAAAGCGGCGTATGATCATGGGGATGATTGGACCAGCCCAATTCGTGAACGGCATCTGGATGGGAACCGTCCTTATTGCGTTGGGCTTGGTGCCAGAGCTTTTCCAGAGCCTGACCGTTTTGCTACAAAAGGTCATCAAAGCCTCTTTGCCGGCCCCGATTCCATCTCGCTGGCGTGCGCAGATTGAGCCATTTTCGCCTGAGCGGCAGCCATTGCTGACCTCTCTAGGCGCGGCAATCATCGTCGCTACTTTCTTTTTTTACTTCGCAAAATAGAGGTGGCGTCAGCTCGCAACTGTATATTGTTCAACTTTTTCGTTGCGAACCGCTCGTTTTCGCTGTACTTTGGCTCCGAACCGCGAATTTCACTACGGAGCGTTCCCATGCTTAGTCTTGCGCTCTTACTGCAGAACGGGGCCGACCCCGCTCAAATTCGACAGCTTGCCATGGCAATGATGGCAATCATTCCATTCATCGTCATCTTGGGGATGATCGTCGTTCTCATCCCGATCTGGTTCATCTGCAAGAAGGCTGGTTTCTCTCCCTGGCTTTCGCTGCTGTCCATCATTCCTCTAGGCGGGGTGATTCTGCTTTACGTTCTCGCCTTCGCGGACTGGAAGACTTCGCCGCTCCCGCAGCAGGTGTGGCAGCCACCTTTGCCACAGCCGCGGGTGCCACCGGGTTTCCCGCCGCAGGCTTGAGACGGGCTGTCAAGAGAATGCGATAGCATCGTGAATAGAAAGCAAATACGCCACGATGCCTGAATCGAAACCAGCGAATACACCCCGCGTTCGTTTTGCACCCTCTCCTACCGGATATCTTCACGTCGGCAGCGCCCGTACGTTCATTTTCAACTGGCTTTACGCGCGCCATAACCATGGCACTATGGTGCTGCGCCTGGACGACACGGATGTGGAGCGCAACACCGAAGCCAGCGTGCAATCCATTTTTGAGGGCCTGCGCTGGCTGGGCCTCTCCTGGGATGAGGAATACCGGCAGTCGGAACGCCTGGCCTTGCATCGCGAAAAGGCCGAAGCATTCTTCGCTGCCGGGCTTGCTTATCGCGACTTCACCCCGGCCCACTCCGGCGACGACGCTCCTTCAGCTGCTCAGGGAACCTCCTCCGTGCAAGGCGCTGCCTTCCAGCAGGGAGCTGCCTCCCCGCAGGGAGCTTGGTTATGCAACCCGGGCATGCGCGAGCTTTCGCGCGAAGAAAGCGACCGCCGTGCTGCTGCGGGCGAGCCGTTCGCGCTGCGCTTTCGTGTACCTCGCGGACAAAATCGAACCCTGCACTTCGCTGACGGGGTGTATGGCGATCAAGCCAAAGAAGCCGACGATGTGGAAGACTTTGCGCTACTGCGCTCTGACGGGATGCCGACATATCACCTGGCTTCCTGCGTGGACGATGCCGATCTGCGTATCAGCCACATTATTCGCGGACAGGATCACCTTACCAACACCTTCAAGCACCTGCTGATCTTCGAGGCTCTTGGTACTACGGCGCCGCGCTTTGCGCATCTCCCTCTGCTGGTTGCGCCTGACGGAGCCAAGCTTTCAAAGCGGAAACATGGTCCCGTGGTCAGCGTCACGACCTATCGGGACGCCGGATTCCTTCCGCAGGCATTCATCAACTTCTTATGCCTGCTGGGCTGGTCTCCCAAGAACGACCGCGAGTTCCTGACAGTGGACGAAATCACGACTGCCTTCACTCTTGAAGGGGTAAACCGTGCCAATGCGGTGATCAACTTTACTGAGCAAGATCCTTTTGATCCCAAAGCGGTGTGGCTCAACGCCGAGCACGTGCGCGCACTCCCGGTGGAAGATTTAAGTCGGCAACTGCTGCCGTTCTTTGAGAAAGCCGGGATGAACGTATCGCCGGAGAAGCTGCTCGCGGTCACGCCGCTTATTCGCGAGCGCATCAAATTGTTGAGCGAAGCCCCTGCCGCCGCAGACTTCTTCTTCGTCGATCAGCTTCCGCCCTACGATCCGGCAGAGCTCATTCCGCAGAAGGGGGATGCGGCACTTGCGAAACGCGTGTTGCACACGGCGCTGGAAATCTTGCCAAATGTCACCTTCGAGCACGATCCGCTCGACGCGGCATTGCGACAGGCCGCAGCATCGCTCGGTCTGAAGGCCGGGCCGATGTTCCAGCCTATTCGGGTAGCAGTGTGCGGGCGCAAGAATGCGCCGCCGCTGTTTGAAACAATGGCTGTGCTGGGCAGAGATGTTTGCCTTGAACGCATTCGCCAGGCCGTCGCCAATATTGAATCGATACTTTAAGGAATTGCCGCTATGACGAACGAAAACGCAGCCACAAATACATCGAAGCCTGAGAGCGCAGCCGTTCCAAATCTCGATACGCGCGCGTCGACGAATTTCCTCCACGATCTGATCGCAGAAGATGTGCGCACAAAAAAATTCGGAGACGCGATCGTTCAGACGCGCTTTCCACCTGAGCCCAACGGCTACCTCCACATTGGCCACGCCAAGGCAATCTGCATTGACTTCGGCCTGGCAGACGAGTTCGGTGGCAAAACCAATCTGCGCTTCGACGACACCAATCCTGAAAAGGAAGAGCAGGAGTATGTGGACTCCATCATGGCCGACGTACGCTGGCTCGGTTTTGACTGGGAGCGCCTCTGCTACGCATCGGATTACTTCGGGCAGCTTTATGAGTGGGCGATCCAACTCATCAACTCAGGCAAGGCTTACGTCGATGATCTTTCCGCCGAAGAGATTCGCCGGCATCGTGGCACGCTCACGGAACCGGGCAGCGACAGCCCGCACCGCAATCGCTCAGTTGAAGAAAATCTCGATCTGTTCGCGCGCATGAAGAAGGGCGAGTTCCCTGACGGCTCACGCGTGCTGCGCGCCAAGATTGATATGGCTTCGCCAAACGTCAACATGCGTGATCCGGTGATGTATCGTATCCTTCACGCCACTCATCACCGCACCGGCGATGAGTGGTGCATCTATCCCATGTACGACTTCGCGCACGGGCAGTCCGACTCCATTGAGCGCGTTACGCATTCCATGTGCACGCTTGAATTCGCCGATCATCAGCCGCTCTATCGCTGGTACATCGAGCAGCTCGGCATCTTCCCTTCACAGCAGATCGAGTTCGATCGTCTGAACATTACCTATACTCTGCTGAGCAAGCGCAAGCTGTTGCAGTTGGTGCAGGATAAGCACGTGAACGGCTGGGACGATCCGCGGATGCCAACCATCTCCGGTATTCGGCGCCGCGGCTTTACGCCGGAAGCAATCCGCACCTTTGTCGGGCAGGTTGGCGCATCGCGTACCAACGGCTCGGTTGACATTGAAATGCTGGAGCATTTTCAGCGCGACGACCTGAACCACCGTGCCTCGCGCGCGATGGCGGTGCTGCGGCCGCTCAAACTCGTCATTACCAACTATCCCGAAGGGCAGGAAGAGCACGTGGAGGTCGCCAATAATCCTGAGGATGCTGCAGCCGGCATGCGGAAAGTGCCGTTCTCACGCGAGCTCTACATTGAGCAAGACGATTTTCGTGAAGTGCCGCCGCCGAAGTATTACAGGCTTTCTCCGGGGAAGGAAGTTCGCCTGCGTAATGCCTACTTTGTAACTGCACAGAACGTGGTGAAGGACGCAAACGGCAACATCGTTGAAGTGCAATGCACCTATGATCCGGCCAGCCGCGGTGGCAACTCCCCCGATGGCCGCAAAGTGAAATCGACGATGCACTGGGTGTCGGCCAAACACGCGCTCTCGGCGGAGGTTCGCATCTACGACAAACTCTTCAGCAACCCCAATCCCGGCGATGTGCCGGAGGGCGGCAGCTACCTGGACAATCTCAATCCAAACTCGCTTGAGATCATTAGCGATGCCAAGCTGGAGCCCTCGTTAGCCAATGCCAAGCTCGAAGATCGTTATCAGTTCGAGCGCGTGGGCTACTTCTGCCTCGATCCGGACTCTGCGCCAGGCAAGCTGGTGTTTAATCGCACGCTGCCGTTGAAAGATAGCTGGGCCAAGATTGAAAAGAAGGCGGGAGCGTAGAGACAGCTGATTAGCGAGTCAGCAAGGCCGCAAAGCCGGTCGTTGGCGCTGCGGCTTATTCGCATGCTCCCAACCGGAATAACAACGGCCTGCCACTTTGACCTTCTAGAATTGCCTTGCATGGTTCCTGTCCTCTCACATCTGCAGTGGTTTGATATCGCCGATCCGGCGTCGCCGGAACTCGATGAGCTTGCGCGCCGCTTCAAGCTGCACGAACTGCAGATTGAGGACTGTCGCCATCGCCCCCAGCGCCCTAAGACCGAAGAGCACGGCCATTATGTTTTCACTGTGCTGAAGCATATGCACGACCCGAAGGACCTTGAGTTCGATGACATCGATGTGTTCCTCGGACCCGATTTCCTGATCTCGGTTCATCGCGCCGACTCCAAAGTGTTCGACGCGGTGCGTGCTCGTGCCGAGCAGGAGCTTACGGATAGGCTCGACCGGCTTTTCTACTTAATTGTGGACAAAGTTGTTGACGCGTACCAACCGGTGCTCGACAAACTTGCCGATGAGATCGCCGATGTTGAAGATGTGATTCTGGAACAGCCGGATCCAGAGATGCTGGGACGCATTTTCGCTCTCAAGCGCAAGCTGGTGGACTTTCGTCGTGTCGCCGGCGGCATGCGCGAAGTGGTGAACGATCTGATGCGCCGGGAAAAAGGGCTGCTGGGCGATGATCTCGATGTGTATTTTCGCGATGTGTACGACCACGTTGTTCGGACAGTCGAACTGATCGAAACATATCGCGATCTGCTTTCCGGCGCGCTCGACATTTATCTTTCAGCCGTTGCCAATCGCACCAACGAAGTGATGAAGATTTTGACGATCTGGGGCACCATTGCTCTTCCGCTGGTCATCATCACTGGATTTTTCGGGATGAATCTGAAGCTGCCCTGGGAAGGCAGCTACCACGGTACATTGCTGGCTCTGACGCTGATGGCGGCCTCGACAATTGCCGTGCTGATTTATTTCAAGATGAAGCACTGGTTTTAGCCAGCATCCGCAACAGGTATCCACCGGTCTTCACATGTCGCTGGCCACTAATTTACTTGCCAATCACGTCGATCGGCACGGTAATGGTTTTCGGTGGCAGACATTGGCTGTCGTTGCAGGCCTGATAGCGCAGCTTGCCCTGCACCAGGTGGTTCCCCGCCGGCGATAAGATTTTGGCCTGAATAATGAACTCGCCCGTGTACACGCTCAGCTTCGTCTTAGGGTCGGCGGAGAGCGTGATGTTGCCGCCATTGGGGTAATTAGCCGCTGCGAGCTTCACCCCCTCGCCGTCGGGAATGGTGAACACAGTCGGAATCAGATATTCGTCACTCGGTGTGTGCGAGTTGATATGCATGCCCGATACGACGCGAAAGTGCAGCGATACCGGGCTCGCCTTTCCCGCTCCCACCGTGACTTGCTCAGGGAAAAGGTACTGCACAGCATCGTTCTTGGGCGTGGGTCGGTTCTGGCCGTTCGTCGGTATCAATTGCGCATGTCCCGCCAAAATCCCTGCACCAAGGGCTAAAAGCGCCAACCCTGCGAGTTTGGTCGATCTCATCATCAGTCCCAACCCTTCGATATCCATTTCTGAAGCCAGAAGCTAAAGCTAAGAGCTATCGGATGCATCTAGTCGGAAAGCGCCTTCTTGATATTTGCTTCGATGTCGCTCTCAGACGTAAGTCCCATTTGCGCTGCGACCACTGTACCCTTGCGATCGATAAAGAATGAAGTCGGCATGGCGTCTAGCCCGCCGTACTCCTGGCTCAGGCTATCGCCGTTCACCAGCACCGGATAGGACATGTGTTCCTCGTTGACGAACTTGGCAATTGCGGCCTTCTGCTTCACCCATCCGGCCTTGTCGTCCGGCTTCAGATCGTCACCCTCAGTGGAGATGCCCAGCACCTCAAATCCCTGGGGAGCGTACTTGTTGCGCAGCTCAATGAGCCAAGGCGTTTCAACCTTGCACGGGCCGCACCATGTGGCCCAGAAGTTCACCAGCACGGCTTTGCCTTTGTAGCTGTCCAGCGAGACCTTCTGCCCCTGCAAATTCTGCAAGCTGAAATCCGGCGCAGGTTTCCCTATAAACGGGGAAAGGTACTTCAGTCCGTCGCCGCTGGGGTCGGGAACCAACTCACCTTTCGCCACAGAGGCCAGCCGCTTTTCGGCGGCCTGCTGGCGATACTGCCAGTTGGCCCAGCCCGCCCAGCCAAAAATAGCCAGAATAACCAAAACGACAGAAAGCACAAGTTTGTTGCGATTCAAGGAAATCGACCTCAGTCTTTATTTTACGAGGGAAAACGAAGGTATGGGAAAAGGTTAGGAAAGAGGGGCAGGGCTTCGGATTTATTTCATTTTGTCCTCTGTTTGTTAGTCCCCTCGTCCCCTTGTTCCCTACTCCTTGTCTTAAACTGTTAGCATTCAAAGCCGATGCCCGATCTCAGTTCGAAGAATGAACGTCCGGCCCTAAAGCCTGCCGACCTGGTCCGCACGGAAGCTGCGGCGCTTGAAGCGCTTGCCGCCCGTCTGGATGGCGCCATGGCTGAGCCTTTTGCGCACGCCGTAGATATGATTCTGGCCTGCGGACACGGCAACGGCCGCGTGGTTGTCACAGGAATGGGCAAGAGCGGAATTATTGCGCAAAAGCTCGCTGCCACGCTCAGTTCCACCGGCTCGCCCGCGCTCTTTCTACACCCGGCCGAGGCTGTACACGGCGATCTCGGTGTGCTGATGCCGGGCGATGTGGTAATCGCTCTCTCCGGCAGCGGCGAAACAGAGGAGATTCTCCGCCTGCTCGCTACACTCAAACGCAAAGGCGACGCGCTCATCAGCTTGTGCTGCAATGTGAACTCCACTCTCGCAAAAGCCAGCGATGTGGCTCTTGATTGCAGCGTCGAGCGTGAGGCCTGTGGGCTTAACCTCGCACCCACGGCGAGCACGACCACGATGCTGGCGCTTGGCGATGCCCTCGCAATTGCCGTGAGTGTCCGCAAGGGTTTCCGCGCCGACGATTTTGCCGAATTGCATCCCGGCGGCAAGCTGGGCAAACGGCTGGCCAAGGTAAGCGAACTGATGCACTCCGGGGACGATATCCCCGTCGTCTCGCCTGAAACGCCTATGACCGATGTGATTTACGAGATGTCGTCAAAGAAACTCGGCATTACCACGGTGCAGTGCGAAAGACGGCTATGCGGCGTGATCAGCGACGGCGACCTGCGGCGCCTGCTGGAGCGCGAGGGCGGATCAGCTCTGACCAAAACCGCCGGCGAAGCCATGAATGCCCGTCCTCGGACGATTGGAGCGGACGAGCTGGCAGCCAAGGCGCTGGCTGTTTTGGAAGAGCGCAAGATTACTTCCCTGGTGGTGGTCGATGCGGACGCCAAAGTCGAAGGCATCCTGCACCTGCATGATTTATGGGGCGTGGAGCTGATTTAGGGGTAGGACACAACTGCACAAGTGAACCAGATTGGAGCCCTCATGAACATTGAGTACTCAATCGAGCCTGAACTGTCGGCAGAGGAATTTCATGCGGTCCTTCTTGCATCAACTCTCGCTGAACGGCGTCCCGCCAATGATCTTCAGCGGCTCGACAAGATGCTGCGGCATGCTGACATCATCGTGACAGCCCGGGATGCCGGGCAGCTTGTTGGCATCTCGCGGGCGGTCACGGATTTTTGCTATTGCTGCTACCTTTCCGATCTGGCAGTCGCTTTGCAGCATCAGCGAAAAGGCATTGGAAAGCGACTCATTGAGGAAACGCATCGAGCAGCCGGCGAGAGCACAACTCTGATCCTTGTGGCCGCCCCAGCCGCTGAAGATTACTATCCCAGGATAGGAATGAAGCACTTGCCAAGCTGTTGGGCAATTCCCCGGAGCCGGTAGGTTGAACCCTGCGCGTCAAAGTGGAGCGATTTGTCTGGGTAAGCACCGACCTCGTCTGTAAGATTCAGCCTCGCACCATGGCCGCAGAAGCCTCTACGCCAACCTGTTTCCACCTGAACATTTAGAATAGGAAGTGCCGTCATTTGCACCCACGTCCGCCTGTACTGGACGGGAAAGTCCGCACTCCTTCTATGCATCGTTGGTCAAAGCTCTTTATTCCTACCCTGCGCGAGGCCCCGGCTGATGCCGAAGTGGCCAGTCACAAGTTCCTTCTGCGGGCGGGTTACATTCGCCAGCTCGGCGCCGGCATCTACAACTACCTGCCCCTGGGGCAGCGCTCGCTCAACAAGATCATCGGCATCGTCCGTTACGAGATGGACAGGATCGGCCAGGAGTTTTTCCTGCCCAGCATTCTGCCCCGTGAGCCGTGGGAGGAGAGCGGCCGCTGGAGCGTAATGGGCGACAACATGTTTCGCCTGAAGGACCGCAAGGGCGCTGATCTCTGCCTGGGCATGACGCATGAGGAGATCATGACCACGATTGCGCGGAGCGAACTGCGCAGCTACAAGCAGTTACCGCAGATCTGGTACCAGATCCAGACCAAGTTTCGTGATGAGCCGCGCCCGAAGTCGGGGCTGCTGCGCGTCCGGCAGTTCACCATGAAGGACAGCTACTCCTTCGACATCGACAAGGCGGGGCTGGACAAGAGCTTCGACCTGCACGATGGGGTTTACCGCAGGATTTTTTCGCGCTGCGGGCTGAGGTTTGTCGCCGTCGAGGCCGACTCCGGCTCCATGGGCGGCTCCCAATCACAGGAGTTCATGGTTTATACCGACGCGGGCGAAGACTTGATTGCAAGTTGCCCGGAATGCGGATATGCCGCGAATGTCGAAAAGGCTCTCTCCAGGCTGGAGCCGGTCTACGAGATGGAACCGACCGGCGACGGCAAGCCGCAACTTGTGCACACGCCGGGCTACGCCTCGATTGCCGATGTCGCCGCATTTTTCAAGATCTCGCCGGCATCGGATATCAAGTGTGTAGCATACATGGCGCTGAAGCGGGGCGAGACGGGCAAACCCGATTCATGGCAAGGTGTTGCGGCATTCCTGCGCGGCGATCACCAGGTAAACGAAACCAAGCTGATGGGAGCGGTTGGCGCCGCTGGACTGCGACCAATGGCGGCTGAGGAACTCGAAAAATACCTGAAGGCTCCTGCCGGATACCTGGGACCGGTTGGTCTGACACCTGAAGCGAAGCCCCTGGGCCCTGGTGTGACCGTCATCATCGATAAGGCATTGGAAGGCCGCCAGAACATGGTGTGCGGCGCCAACCAAATGGATTATCACTTGCGCAATGTGGTGCCTGGACGCGACTTTACCTGGACGCTCGCAGCCGATATCCGCAGCGTGAATGAAGGCGAAAAATGTTCGCAAAGGGGCGAGACCGGGGCCAGTTGCAAAGGCAAGCTTGTGGTCGGTAAAGCAGTTGAGATCGGCCATATCTTCAAGCTCGGATACAAATACTCTGAGAGCATGGGAGCGCGGGTGCTTGATGAGAACGGCAAAGAAGTTACGCCGATCATGGGCAGTTACGGCATCGGGATTGAGCGCATTCTCACTTCCGCCATCGAACAGTCCAACGACGCTAATGGTTTCTGGCTTCCGGCGAGCATTGCGCCCTTCACGGTTGTCATAACCATTACCAACATGGGTGACAGCTTGCTGCGCGAAACAGGCGAAAAGCTGGCTGCAGAACTTGATTCCGCCGGTCTCGACGTTTTGCTGGATGACAGGGATGAGCGTGCCGGCGTCAAATTCAAAGATGCGGATCTTGTGGGCATTCCCTTCCGTATCAACGTAGGGAAGAAAGCCGCCGGAGGCGTGGTGGAGCTTGTAACGCGTGCCACGGCGACCAGCGTCGACGTGCCGATCGCCGGCGCTCTGGCGCTAGTGAAAGAACGTGTGGAAGAAGATCGCCTGCTGACGAACGCCGAAGACGCAGAGTAGCAACGGATAGGCGCGGCCATCGTGTATGGCACGGTGGGGTTCACGGTATCCCCGGTCTCAGAACGAGACCTGGCGCACACCCGGCCTTGCGGCATAGAAGAGCTAGAGGCTAGAACCTAGCAGCTAGGAGCTATTTTTAAATGGCAGTCAAGGTCAAGATAAGAAAGCCCACGGCAGCGTTTTTCCGTTCGTCGATCTTTCTCCGCTCGATCGTGCTCGTCGTCCTGTTGTGCGTGGTCGGCGTGTTGTCGATCTTCGGCTTTCTTTATTTCAAATACCAGGGGATTGTTGATGCGCGATTGAAGCAGCCGCTCTTTGCCAACACTGCCAAAATCTACGCAGCGGCGCGCGAGGTTCGGCCCGGCCAGAAGATGACCGTTAAGATCATCGCGGACGAGTTGCGTTCCGCCGGCTACACGGTAGAAGGAGCCGCACACCCGTCTGAACTTGGAACCTACACGGAAGAGGTACAGGACATTACGGTACGTCCAGGGCCGCAGTCGTTTCACTCGCAGGACCCGGCAACCATTCGCGTGAGCAAGGGAAAGGTTGATTCCATCCAGGACGAACGCGGGCAGGCCCTTTCAAGCTATGAGTTGGAGCCTCTGCTGATCACTGGGCTGAGTGAGGACGCCAACCGCACCAAACGACGCTTGTTGACCTACGACGAGATTCCGCCAAACCTTGTACACGCTGTAGTCGCCATTGAGGATCGCCGTTTTTTTGAACACGGCGGTGTGGATTATATCCGCATGATGGGCGCGCTTGTAAATGACATCAAGCCAGGACATCGGTGGACCGAGGGTGGATCGACACTGACGATGCAGTTGGCGCGCGGCTTCTTTCTTACGCCTGAGCGCCGCATCAAGCGCAAGCTGGTCGAAATCCTGATTACGTTCCAGCTTGAACACCGATTTACGAAACAACAGATTTTCGCCATGTATGCCAACGAGATCAATCTCGGGCAGCGTGGCAGCTTTTCGATCGATGGTTTCGGCGAAGCGGCGCAGGCTTTCTTCGGCAAGGATGTTCACGATTTGAGCCTGTCGCAATGCGCTCTGCTGGCGGGCATTATTCAAAGTCCAAATCGACTGAATCCATTCCGGCATCCTGAACGGGCTATAGAGCGCCGCAACGTGGTGCTGGATTCGATGGTTGAAACGGGCGCCATTACCAAGGAGCGCGCGGAGCAGGCAAAGGCGGAGCCACTGCACCTCTCTCCCGGCAGTGTTGACGCCAGCGAGGCGCCCTATTTTGTCGATCTGGTCCGCGATCAGCTTGTACAGAAACTTGGCGATCGCGATTTCAATCGTGAAGGTCTGCGCATTTACACTTCGCTCGATCCCGACCTGCAGCGCACAGCAACCGAGGCCATCGACTCCACTGTGAGCGAAATAGATACGCGCGTCGAAAGGCTTTTTGCGCGCCGCAAAAAACTTGGCCTGGCAAAAAGCCTTGTATACCCGCAGGTTGCATTGATCGCGCTTAATCCTCACACCGGACAGGTGTTGGCGCTGGTTGGCGGCCGCAGTTATGGAACCTCGCAGTTGAACCACGCCGTTGCCCAGCGCCCCATCGGCTCAACGTTCAAGCCATTTGTTTTCGCGGCTGCGTTTAATACTGCGGTACAGGGCACCACACTGCCTGGCCTGACCCAGCCATTTACCGAGGTGACGATGCTGAACGATCAGCAGACCACCTACGACTTGTCCAACGGACAGCAGTACACGCCGCGCAATTATGAGGGCAAGTACCACGACCAGGTGACGGCTCGTTATGCCTTGCAGAAATCGCTGAACAACGCAACCATCGGTCTAGCCGCCATGATCGGATTTGACCAAGTGGCAGCGTTGGCTCGCGATGCAGGGATCAAGAATGCACGTGGGACACCGTCGGTCGCTCTCGGCGCCTATGATGCAACCCCGCTCGACCTTGCGGGAGCATACACCGTGTTCGCGAACGGAGGAGTACACCTTGACCCGTGGATGGTAGCCAGCGTGCGGACACCCACGGGAGACATTGTTAACGACTACACGCCAACGACGCGCCAGGTCCTGGATTCGCGGGTTGCATATCTCACCACCGACATGATGCAGAACGTGATCGATCACGGTACCGCGGAAGGTGTCCGCGCACGCGGCTTCACGGCGCCGGCGGCGGGCAAGACCGGCACAGAACACGATTCGTGGTTCGCCGGTTATACGAGCAACCTGCTGTGCATTGTTTGGGTGGGCAACGACGATTACAGTGACTTGAAGATTGAGGGCGCGGATGCAGCCGTTCCGATCTGGGCGGCATTCATGAAGAAGGCGGTGCTGCTGCCGCAGTATTCCGATACGAATCCGTTCACCCCGCCCGACGGAGTCGATGTTGTGAAACTCGATAAGAACAGCAATTTGCTGGCCGACGATAGCTGCCCCGATGATTACGACGCGGCATTTCTTGCCGGTACCGCGCCCACTGTGCCTTGCGATCATCCGCTCGATCACCGCAATATCTTCCAGAAGTTCTTTGGGATCGGTAAGCCGGGGCTATGACCAACACACGCTTTTAGCTCAGGGCATCAATGCAGTCCGTCGACATCCGAACCGTCGGGCATGGGCTGGCATTGTTGACACCAGAAGGTGACGCGCGCATCGGGTCCTTGAATCCGCCGACGGATCTGATCGCCGCAACGTCTGCACGGCTGCCCGCTTCGTCCGTACACCCATAAACTGGCTCCTGGATCGGTTTCGTGCGTTGTGCGCCGATGTCTTCCGCCGAATGTCACAATCGTATTTCCTGAATCCACAAGAACGTTTGCACCAACCAGCTTTTGCGCGGCAGCTACAGCGGCCTGCAACTGCTCCGGCTTGAGAGTTGCAACTCTACAAAACGGGTTGATGCCGATAATGAAGCATATCTCCGACTTGAACACGTTCCCGACGCCTGCCAGTACCTTCTGGTGCAGCAGCACATCGCCGATCTCCTCGTGCGCGTGCGCCGCAATGCGTTGTAATGCGCGCGCCGCGTTGAAATCCGGCCGAAGCACGTCCATATCGGACAGCGGAATCCTCCTATCCCGGGTTAGGGATTGTGCGGTGTACATTTCCGCTACCGGCACCTTGAAACCGACGGCAATGAACTGCGTATTTTCGATTACGATGCGCATGTTGAATCGTGGCTGCTGCCAACGCTCGCCATGGCGATAGATGTGCCAACTTCCGTTCATGAGCATATGCGTGGCCAGCGTTCCGCCGCCGGAAAAGTGGATGAGCAGCCACTTGCCGCGCGATTCGACGGATTCTACGAGTTGACCCGCGATGGGAGTGTCGTCATTGAATCGCGTCAGCAGCGGGTACGTCGAGCGAAACACTGTAACCGGCTTGCCGGATAGCGCGCGCCCGAGCGAGCGAGCGGTGCGAAAGATTGTATCGCCTTCGGGCATTGCTTACTGCACCTCGCCCCCGGCGCCGGACTCGTGCGTATGATGCCCCATCGACATGGGAATACGGCGCAATTGCATACCGAGCGGGCCAGGATGAAAACCAGCATCCATAAGATAGGACGCCATCGGATGCGCTGCGACCGGCTGTCCGTTGATTGTGGTGATGAGCACGCCCTGATGGCCGCTGGTGCGCATCTTCTGCTGCCCGCGCGAGCACATGAAATGAGCCAGCCCTGCTGCCACTTGGCCGCGCTCCGGCTCCTCTGCCGGCAGAAAGACAAGGATGTTGGGATTGCCGCGGCGCAACCACGCAACGAGTTCTCCGTTACGCAGGACTACTTCAGCATAGGCGGCACGCGTAAGAATGCGCGGCGCTGTTTCAGAGTCTGCGTCCGCCACCGGCAAATCGGGCCAGCGCAGAACTGATCCGTATGGATTTGCAGGATCAGTGGCTGCCAGCTGCACGAACTCCGGCTTCTCTGCCGGAGGAGCATTGCGCAATTGACGCAGCAAGTCCACCGCGGCAGGAAGAGCAAACTGCGTTGCGCCAAGTCCAGCTACGAAGTATCCACGCCGGATCCGGCCGCTCTCTTCCAGCGCCTTGAGCACGTCATAGACTGCGCTGAAACCGCCGGGCACATTCTCTGCCGCTACGTGCTCGCGCATGAGCACGCCATACCGGTTCAGCAGTTGAAGCGCCAGCGCGTGACTCGCTTCCGTTGCACTTGGCGCACCCTCCGCGTTCTTGGCGGCGCGCAGTGGCAACAGAGACCAGCGCCCCTGCGCTGTGGGCGGCGTTGTGCGACGCGAGCGGAATACCGCGCCGGTCTGTAATCGCCGCGGAGCACGTGCGCTCTCCGGCCTTGCAGTGTAGGCACGGAGCGCGTGCAGCGAATCGTTCGTAATCAGGCCTCGCCAAACAAGGCTCCACAGGGCTTCAATCGTTTCGCCCGGATAGCCTCCGCCGCAAGCCTGATGCAGCGGATCAAAGAAACTGGCGCCGGTGGATTCCAGAACTGCAAGAAGATTTTGTTCGCGTTCTGTCAGCGGCTCAACAATCGGACGCTGCTGAGCGAGCAGCGGCAGCTTGTCGGCGAGGAACAAAGCTATGCGCCCATCGCGTTCGCCGATAGGCTCCACACCTGCCCAGGCTACTTCTCCGGCAGCAATCAGCGTGTCCAACCCGCCTGGTGCGTAGTCCAAGATGCGCGCGGGCAGTACCTGCGTTTCCAGCAGTGAGGCCGGTATGGGCGCGCCCTGCAGATTTTCAATCGCATCCAGCAGTCCATCGAGATTATGAGAGGTTCGTCGTGCTGCCAGCAGTCCCTGCCAGTGCGTAAGAAAGCGCGCCAGCGTGTGCTGCTCCACCGGCTCCACTTCTCGCCGCAGTTTGGCCAGCGACTTACGCCGGATCTGACGAAGAATTTCTGCGTCGCACCACTCGCGATTCAGTCCGCCTGGCCTGAAGCCTCCCTCAAGTACGCGCCCCTCGGCAGCGAGCAGATGCAAAGCCTTTTCGACGACCGGCGCATCCAGCGCGAACCTCTCCGCGGCTTCACGCAAAGTAAACGGCCCATGCGTACGGGCATAGCGCCGCACCAGTTCCACTATAGGTTGCGCCACTGGTTGCAGTAGCGCCGAAGCAATTCCTGGCGGCAACGGAATGCCGAGTCCATCGCGATAGCGCGCCGCATCTTCCACGGCTATCAGGCGCCGCTCTCCGGCAACGCGCAGCTCGAGCAGGCGTCGAGCGCGAACCAACCGATCAACTTGCGCAAGCAAATCAGGAGTTGTAATGCGCCGGGCGAGTTCTTCGCGCGACAGGTCGCCGAGCCGTAAGCACAAATCGTGAATACCGTCTGCAGAACGCGCGCGATAGTTTTCGCTGAGGCACTGCGCTGCCTCTTCTACTTCGGCGATCGCATCGGCATCAAGCAGCTCCCGCAGATCCGCCTCGCCCAGCAGCTCGCGCAGTTGATCCTGATCGATGGTCAGCGCCTGTGCGCGACGCTCAGCCAATGGGGCATCGCCATCGTACAGAAAATTGGCCACATAGCTGAATAGCAACGACGACGCAAACGGCGAAGGTTTGCGCGTTTCCGCAACATGAATGCGCAATTGACGCTGCTCGATTGCGCGCAGCGTTTCAATCAGCGCGGGCATGTCGAACACGTCGCGCAGGCATTCGCGATATGACTCCAGCAGCAACGGGAAGGACGGATATCGCGAAGCTACGCTCAGCAGATCGTACGAACGTTTGCGCAACTGCCACAGTGGCGAACGCTGATCGGCGCGCCTCCTCGGCAATAGCAATGCGCGTCCCGCTGCTTCGCGGAAACGTCCGGCGAACAAGGCTGTCGAACCAAGCTGCCGAAGCACGAGTTGCATCGCTTCAGCCGACTCGACGAGGAACCACTCGGGATCGGGTGGCTCATCTGTGTCAGGGAAGCGCAGCACGAACCCATCGTCGCCCCATAGCGTTTCGACCTCCGGTCCACCTGCGGCTCTGATTCGCGCACTCACTGCCATCGCCCAGGGAATATGTATGCGGCTGCCAAATGGCGTCAGGACGCAGACGCGCCAGTCCCCCAACTCATCGCGGCAGCGCTCAATCACCACGGTGCGATCGTCAGGCACCGCATCCGTTGCATCGTGCTGATCGGCTAGATACTGCAGCAAATTCTCCGCCGCGCCCGGATCGAGATCGTGCTCGGCGACCAGGCGCGTGAGCGCCGCAGGCTTGGGCAAGGCGCGCAGTTCGCGAATCATGGCGCCAATCCGCCGCCCGAATTCCAGCGGCCTGCCGGGCCCGTCGCCCTTCCAGAACGGCATTTTGCCCGGCTCGCCTGGTGCAGGCGTCACCAGCACACGGTCATGCGTGATGTCGACAATGCGCCACGTGGATGCGCCAAGAATAAAGGTCTCGTTCGGATGCGACTCGAATACCATTTCCTCATCGAGTTCGCCGACGCGCACCGCCTTCCCCTCGCTGTAGGCGAGAAACACGCCATAGAGCCCACGATCGGGAATTGTGCCGGCGTTCAGAATGGCCAGCCGCGCTGCTCCATCGCGGGCTGTGACAATGTTGCGCACGCGATCCCAGGTGAGGCGTGGCCGTAGTTCGGCGAACTCGTCAGAGGGATAGCGACCGCTTAACAGATCGAGCACGCCTTCAAATGCGGATCGAGTCAGGCCGCCAAACGGAGCAGCGCGCCGCACTAGGTCATAAAGGTAATCGACACTGACTTCGGGCTTCTCTTCCAAAGCTGTCGCGTGTTGTGCATTCTGTTCTGAAGAGGCTTCGTTATCGAAAAGCGTGCTGAATTTTAAGCTGGACTTTCCTACGGTAGCCTTACGTTTCCTTATCCTTGGTGCGTGATCTCCGTACCCTGCTTTCGCTGGTGGATGAGCAACAATCGCCACCACTTGTTGTGCGAGCACATCCAGCGGATTGCGGGGGAAGCGTGTGGACTCAATGTGGCCTTCATGCATAGCGCGCGTGACCGCGGCGCACGCCACCAAATCCGCCCTGTACTTGGGAAACAGAATTCCTTCGCTTACCGCATCGACATGGTGTCCGGCGCGGCCAATGCGCTGCATGCCGCTGGCAACTGAGGGAGGCGATTCGATCTGGATTACCAGGTCAACCGCGCCCATATCGATGCCCAGTTCCAGCGTGGAGGTAGCGCAGAGCGCACGAATTTGCCCGGCCTTGAGCTGCTCTTCTATGACGGAGCGTTGCGCGGCGGCGAGCGACCCGTGATGCGCGCGTGCGATGGGTTCGCCTGCCAACTCATTCAGCGCGCCGGCTAACCGCTCGGCCACCTGCCGACTGTTCACGAAGAGAATCGTCGAGTTGCGTTCGCGAATGATCTCCAGCAGCCGTGGATGGATTGCATTCCATATGGAAACACGCCGCGGCACTTGCGAGGCCGGCCCAGACGGAATATCTTCCATCTCGCCCAGCCGCGCCATGTCTTCCACGGGAACCTCGATGCGCAGCTTCAGTTGCTTGGGCGCACTGGCATTCACAACTGTCACAGGTCTGTAGATGAGCCCTCGAGCCTCCTCCACCAACGGCAGATCAGTTCCGTCGTCCATCAGTTGCGGCTTTTCTGATCCTTGTTCCCTGTTCTCTGTTTTCTGTAATTCCACTCCACCAAGGAAGCGGGCAACTTCTTCGAGCGGTCGCTGGGTGGCAGAAAGGCCGACGCGTTGGAGGCGTCGGTTTGTGAGCGCCTCCAGCCTTTCGAGCGTAAGCGCAAGATGCGCGCCGCGCTTGGTAGGCACCAATGCATGAATCTCATCGATGATCACTGTATCCACGTTGCGAAGCGCTTCGGCAGCCTGTGAGGTAAGCAGCAGGTACAGCGATTCCGGTGTCGTAATCAGGATTTCGTCCGGCTGACGCGCAAAGCGGGCGCGCTCTTTCTGTGGCGTGTCGCCGGTACGCACCATAATGCCGGGCTGGCGAAACGGCACACCCATTCTCCGCGCCATGTTAGCCATGCCGGCAAGCGGCGAGCGCAGGTTGCGTTCGACGTCTACCGCGAGCGCTTTCAGCGGAGAGACATAAACGATGCGACAGCCCTTGTTGCGCCCTTCTGGCGCGGGATGCAGCATGAGCCGATCGAGGCACCACAAGAAAGCGGTCAATGTTTTGCCGGTTCCTGTGGGTGCCAGGATCAGCGCGTTCTCGCCGCGAGCAATAACCGGCCAACCCATCTGCTGCGGAGCGGTGGGGGCATCGAATACAGCATTGAACCACTCCCTCGTGACCGGGTGAAAACAGGCAAACGGATCTGTGCTTGTGGTCGGCTGGTTTTCAGGAGTGGGCCGGCGGGAAGGCATATATTTGAGCATAGCGCATGGGGAACAAAAAGCGAATAGGAACCTCCATTCCCGGTTGGCTGAGATTCTCAGCACCTGTGAAAATAATTCTGATATTCGCGACTTACATTAACTATGAACATCTAACCTCAAGGAAACGTTATACATTCCGTTGTGAGTAACTGCGTGAGTTTATCGATCGCCTGAACCCCGCCGTCGGGCGTTGCGGACTGCAATTGATGGATGTGCCGAGTTCGAGTCATGCGAAGTCATCTGGCCACACTTCTGGACGATTACCGGAATCACCCGCGCGATATCGCTGTGGTGCGCCACCAGGGCAACCGTCGCCGCGTGACAAACTACGGCGAGTTGGCGCATATGGCCGGACGCTTTGCAGCGGAGCTGGGACGGCGCGGCATCGGCCAGGGTGACCGCGTGCTGCTGTGGGCCGAGAACAGTGCCGAATGGATTGCCGCCTTTCACGGATGCGTTTTGCGCGGCATCCTGGTTGTTCCGCTTGATTCGCACGGGACCGCAGATTTTGCAGCGCGCGTTGCTGCCGATGTTTCACCAAAACTGGCCGTGGGTGATGCGGTGCTGCTGGAGCAGCTCTCGCCCGCAGTTCTGGAATTCGAGGTTCCCCGCCTGGCGTTTGAAGACTGGCCAGGCACGCTGCCCGATGAAGAAGCGGGACCTATCGCCGGGCTTTCCGCTGACACGCCGCTGCAGATACTTTTTACTTCTGGTACCACGGGCGAACCCAAGGGCATTGTACTTACACATGGAAACGTGTTGGCCAGCTTTGATCCGATTGAACAGGGCGCCAAGCCTTACATGCGTTATGAGCCACTCGTGCATCCAATCCGCATTCTGCACACGCTGCCGCTGAGCCATGTGTTTGGCCAGACGATGGGGCTGTGGATTCCGCCGATCCTTTCCGCTGAGCTGCATTTTGAAGAACGCCTTGTAGCGCCACGCCTGATTGAAACCATTCGTCGAGAACGCATCTCCGTTCTTGCTGCGGTACCGCGCGTTCACGCGCTGCTCAAGGCACACCTGGAACTGGTTTTCCCCGATTTAACCAGCCGGCTGGAAATGCCGAAGAAGATCGGCGCTGCGAGGCGCTGGTGGCGCTTCCGTAAAATTCATCGTGCGTTCGGACTGAAATTCTGGGCGCTGATCTCCGGTGGTGGTGCGCTGCCCGCATCGCTTGAACAGTTCTGGAATGCACTGGGGTTTGTTCTTGTCCAAGGCTATGGGATGACCGAAACCACCGCGCTCATCACACTCAATCATCCCTTCCACGTGGCGCGCGGAACAATTGGGAAACCGTTGGCCGGGCGCGAAGTGAAATTGGGAGCTGACGGTGAAGTCCTCGTGAGGGGAGCTTCCATTTCCAATGCGACCTGGGCAGGCGGCAAGCTGCACAAGCGCGAAAACGAATGGCTGCCCACCGGCGATATTGCGGAGATGGCGCCCACGGGCGATCTGCGCTTTCTTGGCCGTAAGAGCGAGGTTATCGTAACGGCGGCCGGGCTCAATGTACATCCGGAAGACCTTGAAGCAGTGATTGAAGACCAGCCTGGGGTGGCGGGGTGCGCAGTCGTGCCCACGGAAACAGCCGAAGGGCCGGAGCCCTGTGCAGTGATTGCCATGCGCGGCTCCGGCGACCGGATTCCTGAGGTAATTGAAGGTGCCAATGCGCGACTGGCGGATTTCCAACGCCTGCGCCGATGGGTTTTGTGGCCCGACCCCGATCTGCCACGCACATCCACAGGCAAGGTGCGCCGCAAGGCCGTCGCCGAGTGGCTCAGAAGCTTGCGGTCTTCATCCCCGCCCAACGGCGCAGATACGGCGCACAGCAATGGAACGCCTGCTCCATCCGGCGATTGGCTGCTCGGATTGATTGCTCAAATTACGGGTGAGTCGAACGTCGGCGTGGGCGATGAGCTTCGACTGACTGAGGACCTGCATCTGGACAGCCTTGGCCGCGTACAGTTGGCTGCCGCCATCGAGGACCGGCTCGGAATTGTGAGCGAAGACGGCATGCTGAATGGAGCGAAGACGCTGGGAGATTTGCACCGCATGGTCTCGGGCGGAGATTACAAATCCCAGAGTGCAATCGCAAAGATTACGTCGGATCAAATTGCAGAGACAAACGGCCGGAAGAAATCGCAGCCGAACGAACCGGCGGAACTAGCCCCTGCAAACATCGTCCCCGGGGCCGCGCCGCCGCGCTATGTTTATCCACGCTGGCCGTGGCTACTGCCTTTCCAATGGATTCGAGTGGCGTTTATTGAATTGGTGACGCGGCCGCTGGTATGGCTTCTTGCAAAGCCGCGCGTCACTGCTCCACGGTCTCTAAAGACTGAGGCGCCGCTCCTGATCATTGCAAACCACGTGACGACATTTGATGAACCGCTGATTGAATTTGCGCTACCAGGAGCAATTCGACGCCGCATTGCTGTCGCCATGTCGGGCGAGATGCTCAACGATTATCGGCATTTTCGTAATCCGGAGAAACAGGGCCAGAGGAGCCGGTTCTTCCTGCCGGGTCCAATGTTCTATTACCTGCTGACCGGACTCTTCAATGTGTTTCCGTTACCGCGCTTGAGCGGTTTTCAGCCAAGCTTTCAACATGCAGGCAGGGCAATGGATCGTGGCTATCACGTGCTGGTGTTTCCTGAAGGCACGCGCTCGGCGGCAGGAAAGCTGGCGCGCTTCCGTTCAGGGATTGGATTGCTGGCCAAGCAATCCGGAGCGATGGTGCTTCCAATTGCGCTGCGTGGTCTAGGCGAGTTGAAGGCTGGCGATGAGCGCTGGTTCCGTTCCGGCAAGATCGAAGTGCGTGTGGGTGAGCCACTTCGCCTGTCACCCACTGAATCCGAAGCCGATATTGCCGCGCGTCTGCATGATGAAGTGGAACGGTTGTTGCGAGATTAACGAGGCGTTTCGGTAACCACGCTGCAAAATAATCCTTGTTGCTCATCCGTATTGCGTAATCCCTGTTCCCTGCTTTTTGAAGTAACACGTCCCACCCGAGAGCACGGCTGTCCATAGCGACGAATCGGCGGGCTGCTCACTCGCTCCGAGAAAAAGAATTCCATCGTGCTCAAGAACCCGATGGATGCGTGTCAGAAGCGTCTTCCGGGTCTCTGCTGAAAAATACAGCATCACATTGCGCAGAAACACCACATCGAAGCGGTCCGTGACGCGCGAAAACGGAAACTGCGGACTGCAGAGATTAGCCTGTCGGAAGTTGCACATCGTGCTGACCTCTGGGTCGATCTCCCAGTCTTCGCCAATTCTGTTGAAGTACTTAATCACGAATCGCGCGGGCAGTCCTCGGTTCATTTCAATGCGATGATAGCGACCCGCCTTCGCGCGCGCTACTACGGGAGCGCTTATGTCTGTTCCTTCAATGCGAATATCCCACCCAACCAGAAGGGGGAAGAACTCGCGCATCAACATCGCTATGCTGTACGCTTCCTGGCCGCTTGAGCATGCCGCGCTCCAAAAGCGCAAGCTCCGAGTCCGGCGGCGCGCATTGATCATCGGCGGCAGCAGTTCGTTTCGTAGCAGGTCAAATGGCCGGCTGTCGCGAAAAAAGCTGGTCTCGTTTATCGTCATCGCCTCGGCAATCTCACGCTCGAGCTGAGGATCGCTTCTGGTTTGAAGATGGCGAACCAGTTCTCCAATTTGGGTCATGCCCTGGTTGCGCAGAATTTTCGTGAGCCGCGCATGAAACAGGTAGTCTCGTGAGGAATCGAGCACATTGTGCGAAAGGCCTAAGACGAGTTGGCGCAGGTAGCCGTACTCTGTGCTACAGGTCTGCTCCATCACGATACCTCTTGTCCGATGTGATGCTGCAGGCAAGAAGCCGACGTGGACGCTCTTTGTTCGGTCATGCGGAGAATTTCTGATGCGATTAGCTCGAGCGGCAGCACTTTATTGGCAAGGCCCGCATGAGCCACCGCTCCGGGCATTCCCCACACTGTGCTGGTCGCTTCGTCCTGAGCTAATACGACCCCGCCCAATTCGCGAATCGTGCGGCACTCTCTCGAGCCATCTGAGCCCATCCCTGTAAGCATGATTGCGAGAACGCCCGAGCCGTAGACGTCTGCAGCCGAGCGTAACAAAACATCGACGGAAGGACGGCAGTGATTTTCCTGCGGATCCTGATTCAGGCGCAAAGCTGCGGGCGAATCCGGCAACGCGGTGGAGATTATTACCATGTGCCAGTTGCCCCGCGCGATGTAGATGGCTCCGGCCCGAACCGGATCCCCATCCGAAGCTTCGCGGACGCGCAGGGGGCAGCGCCTGTCGAGCCGCTCCGCCAGTAGTCGCGTAAAGAGTTCCGGCATGTGCTGCACGATCAACACCGGCAGCGGAAAGCTCTCCGGTAGCGCAGGCAGTAGAAGGTCGAGCGCAGCCGGACCGCCCGTGGAAACTCCGATTACGACAATCGACGGGTTGAAGAAGATGGGCTGGGGCGGCGGAGTAATTGAATTATGTGTAAGGAAGGGTAATGATGCTGAGGCATTTATCCGCTCTGCAAAATTGCGCGTTGATTCGGAAGCGAAGGAACGCTGCGCTAAAACGGCTGGCTGTATCTGTGGTGTCGTAAGCGCCCGAATTTTTGGAATCAGTTCCTGGGCTAGCTTGTGCAGTGCAGATTCACGATCGGATTGCCCTGACGGTTTGGTTACGTAATCGGCGGCGCCACAGGCGAGCGCCTCAACGGTAACTTTTGCGCCGCGCTGCGTGAGTGAACTGCACATGATCACCGGAATTCTCCTCCAGCGTTCACGAAGCGCGCGCAGAGTTGCCAAGCCATCCATCACCGGCATCTCCACGTCGAGAAGGATGATGTCTGGATGTGAAATCTGGAGCAGGTTCAATGCCGAAGCTCCGTCGACAGCCGTACCCGCCACCTCAAGGCTTGGATCGGTACTTACGACGGTCCTCAAAAGGCTTCGCATCACGGCCGAATCATCAACAATCAGAACGCGAGTTCGACGATGGGTCATCATCGCTCAACCTCTACCAAGCCGAGCATCGCGAGTTTATCGTCCAAGGCATCGTGATCGAAAGGCTTCATCAGGTACTCGTCCGCACCGGCCTCAAGCGCGCGCATGATGAACTCATTTTCTGCTTCGGTAGTTACCATCAGCACCTTCGTCTCGCTGAAGCAGCCCTCGCGAATTTTCTTCAAGGTCTCAAGCCCATTCATCACGGGCATGTTCCAATCCAGCAGCACCAGGTCAAAGCTCACTCCGCCTCGAAATCGATTGAGTCCGGCCTGACCATCGGCTGCTTCATCACACTCAAATCCTTTTCCCTCAAGCAGGACACGGAGGTAGTTCCGCACAAACCGAGAGTCGTCGATGATGAGTGCGCGCACTTTTCCCTCCACATTCACTTGCCTCACCTGCAATCGCTCCCGCAAGGCAGACGGGCTCAACACGAACTTGCCGCATGCTGACTGAGCCGCAACGGGTCAAGCCTATCTGGATCGAGCATTACGAGTAGTTTGCCCTTGCGCTTATATGCTCCAGCAAGCAGTGTTTTTCGTCGCTGATCGAGAATGGATGGGTTCGGCTCGTAATCCGTGGATGACACGGTCAACACTTCACCGACAAGGTCCACGAGCAATCCGAAACATCCACCTGAACACTCGAGCACCAACATGTCTTGCGAGCCTTCTTTTGGTGGCAGCCCAAGAAGCTGGCGCAAGCTCACCGTGGTAAGCACATCGCCGCGGTAGTGGAAGAGCCCGCCGACAAACTCCGGAGCCAGCGGCACAGGCTGCGGCCGCGCCCCGCCCACGATTTCAAGAATGTGTGGAATGGGTATGCCAAACCAAGTTTGGCCCACTTGCACTGAGCAGACTTCGTTCAGGGTTGACGCTTTTTCCGCCTTCTGCAACACCGCTGCTGTACTCATGCTATTGCCTCCTCGACCTGAGCCCATTCGCTGGACTCGCCATCGGATGATGGCAATGGCGGCACCGTGCTCAATCCGACCACTCCCGTTACGTGATCCTTGAGCAGTGTGACGCCTGCGGCGCGCTGTTGCGTTCCGGACTCGAATAATTCGCTGCCCGACGCCACGTCCAGTACCTGCGAAACGGCAATACCGACGTGGCGATTACGTTCGCGGCACACAACAACGATGACCTTGCTCTGATCGCCGCCAATCTGCGCTGACCCGAGCAACCCGCCGGAATCCTCTACGGGCATCAGCTTGCCTTCAAAATTGAGCACCGGACGGTAGCCGATGTACTCGATTCGCGAAAGCGGGAGCTGTTCGATGCGTAACACGTCATCGAGCAGTACAGCAGCGCGGCGCCCGGCAACTTCAACCAGGAGGTATTCAACCGCTTTCTGCACGTTCCTACTTTCCTGCTCGTCTGCCGAATGCGACTCCTCATGCACGCTGATACTGACTCCTGCCTTCGCCGCGATCGCTCCGGGATCGAGGATGAGGGCCAGTTCCGCGTTCCCAAGCACGGTTGCGCCAGAATAAATGCCGATGTTTTTGAGCACTGCTGACAGCGGTTTTACGACGATCTCCTCCGGGTCGGCAAGACCGTCAACAACAAGTCCGAAGCGGCGTCCATCAACATCGAGAACAGCGATGAAGTTGTCTCGTCGCGGCTCTGGCGCATGATCCGTGGCGGCCTTTAGCAGCTGGCCTAGAAAGACAAGCGGGAGCAGATTGCCGCGTAGGCGATAGAGCGGTGCGCCTTCAATGTATTCAATCGTCGAGCCCGCCTCCTCAGCCGGAACGTGCACCAATTCGGAGAGCGAACCCTGCGGAAGCGCAAAGCTCTGGCCGAGGCTATGCACAATAAGCGCGGGGATGATGGCCAGCGTGAGTGGAATGCGCAATCGCAACGTGGTGCCCTTGCCCACGCGCGAATCGATCTCAACCTTGCCGCCGATCTTCTCTACATTGGTGCGAACCACATCCATACCGACGCCGCGGCCGCTCACATTTGTAACCGCGGCGGCGGTTGAGAAGCCAGGCACAAAAATGAGCTGCAGCAATTCGCGTTCGCCCATCTGCGTTGCGCGTTCATTTGAGATGATTCCGCGCTCGATAGCCTTACGGCATACCTTCGCCACGTCGATGCCCGCGCCGTCGTCCTGCACCTCAATAAGGACGTGGCTACCCTCTTGAACAGCGCGCAGCTTGAGAGTTCCCTCGGTATTCTTGCCGGCGGCTGCGCGAACTTCTGGCAGTTCAATGCCATGATCGAGCGAGTTGCGCACCGCGTGCGTGAGAGGATCTTTGATGGCTTCGAGAAGGCTCTTATCGAGCTCAGTTTCCTGGCCTTCGACCTCTAAGCGCACGCGGCGGCCAAGCACTTGCGAAAGGTCGCGGACGATGCGCGGCATTTTTGAAAAGATGTTCGACACCGGCTGCATGCGTGCTTTCATCACGCTCTCACGCAGATCGGCGGTAACCATGTCGAGGCGTCGCGACAGCATGGTCATCCGCGGATCGGCCGCCGTGGCCTGCAACACCTGGTTACGCGTAAGCACTAGTTCGCCGACAAGGTTCATCATGCGATTCAGCAGAACGATATCAACGCGCAATGTGCTCTCTGCCGCGCTCGCCATGGGCGCCGCAATGGGCTTGTCCTTCAGTTTGGCACTTTGGATTTCCGGCTCCGGGATGAGTGGCTTGGTCTCGGGTGTCTGTTGAGTTCTATCTTCAATCACCGCAGGGGCCGGTAGGCTAGTTTCGCTCAAAGGTGGCGCACTCGGCTTGGCTCGCCTGGCTCGCTGTGCCTTCCGTTTGGTTGCCACGGGCTTGGGGGCCGCTTCAGACAGTTTTCCTATCAATTGAAGAGCCGGATTCTGCAGCGCTTCAAGCTCAGCAATCAACTCAGAGTCGTCTCCGCTGGCTTCGCCTTCCTCGGACTCAATCGACCTGAGAATCGAACGCAGGCCGTCAAGCAAGTGAAGTAACCCGGAGATGAGAGGTCGATCGGCAACCAACTTACCGTCACGCAAAAGGCCAAGCAAATTTTCACCCGCGTGCGCCAGCTTTTCCAGACGCTTGAACCCGAGAAAGCCGGTGGTTCCCTTGATGGTGTGGACGGAACGGAAAATATCGTCGAGCAGGGCTGCGTCTTCCGGACGCGTTTCAAACTCAGTGAGGCACCGCTCCATGCGGTCAAGGCCCTCCTGACTTTCGATCAGAAACTCTCTGGTTAGCTCATCCATTGCGTCAATCTATCCAGCCGGCCAGGATTGCGTTCCCCGGCGCGGCGAGCACTTATGATTGTTATCGGATGAATGCGGACGCAACTTGAATTGGATCGAAGTGAACTTCGCCTGAGGCCGGACAGTACGCGTCCAAAAATGCGACTGCGACAGTTACCAATCCGTTACGACGTGTAATCCACAGAGTGTACAGCCGAACGGAAATCGGTTAGCCTCAAACTTTCATATAGATTTGCGTGATGGTAAATATGATGAAATCGAAGAATCGGCCTGCAATCTCCGAAGCGCAGTTGAAATCTCTAATGAAGCACGCGCGCAAAGCCGCGAATAATTCCTATTCGCCCTATTCCGAATTCAAAGTAGGCGCGGCCCTGCAACTGAACAACGGCGAGGTTGTTTGCGGAACTAATGTGGAGAGCATCAGCTACGGACTGACCATCTGCGCAGAGCGCGCGGCGCTGGTGAGTGCGGTGGCGCGCTTTGGGCCCAAGGTACGCATACAAGCTGTGGCCGTTGCGAATCTGAATGATGCTGCCAGCTCTCCTTGCGGCGCGTGCCGGCAGATGCTTTCGGAATTCATCGATCCTAAGGCGCCCGTGTTGTTCCCTACAGCCGAAGGCGTACACAGCCTAAGCTTTGCCGAGTTGTTGCCGCAGGCATTCGGCATGAACCTGAAGTAAGCTGCCGGTTGCGCATGGCAACCGAGTCACCTTTCGATGCGCGACGCCGGCTTGCGATAATCTCCACTTGCGCCGGATAGGCGCTGAATTGAGGTTCTGCAATCATGTCCACTTCGACTCCCCCTCCGATCCACACCGTCGACCTTATCCGCAAGAAGCGGGATGGGCAGGCGCTCAATGAACGCGAACTCGGCTTTATTGCTACAGGTGCGTCCACCGGATCGATTCCCCAGGAACAACTTGCAGCGTGGCTGATGGCAGCATGGCTGCGCGGCCTTTCGCTCGAAGAAACGCGTGCGCTCACGCTCGCCATGCGCGACTCCGGCGAGAAGGTTTCAACGGCGCAGTTGGGCAAGAAATGCGTTGACAAGCACTCTACCGGCGGCGTGGGAGACAAGACTACCTTCCTTGTTGCGCCGCTGGCAGCGGCGTGCGGAGTTGCGGTGCCTATGATCAGTGGCCGCGCGCTGGGCCATACCGGCGGCACGCTCGACAAGCTTGAATCCATCCCGGGTTTTCGCGTCGATCTCTCGCTTGAGGGCTTTGAGAATGTGCTCGCGCTCTGCGGCGTCTCCATTGTGAGCCAAACACCGCGACTGGTTCCCGCCGATCGTGTGCTCTATGATTTGCGCGATCGCACTGCCACGGTCGAGAGCCCGGGCCTGATTTGCACATCGATACTGAGCAAGAAGCTGGCCGCCGGCCTGGACGCGTTGGTGCTGGATGTGAAGTCGGGCTCCGGTGCTTTTCTGCGCAAGCCTGAAGATTCTGAGTATCTGGCTGCCCTCATGGTGGCAACGGCGGAAGCGGCCGGCACGCGGACCGTTGCATTACTGACCGATATGAGCCAGCCGCTTGGAAGTGCCGCGGGCAACTGGATTGAACTGGCCGAATGTATTGAATTGCTGCGCGGCAAACGAACTGCCGAAAGCCAGGATCTGCGCGAACTGTCGCTGGTGCTGGCCGGGTGGATGATTCATCTTGGCAATCAGGCGGCAACACCGGAGGAAGGCTATACGCGTGCTGAAGCGGCACTGAAAGATGGCAGCGCTTTGCGCAAATTCCTAACTATGGTTGAAGCGCAGCGAGGCGACATCTCCGTTTTCGATGATCTGCAGGGTTCCCACAAGCCGGGGGCAACGGAAGTGGTGCCGGCATTGGAGACCGGTTTTGTTGCGGAGATGGATACGACCGCGTTGGGATGGGCCGTGCAGCGCACTGGGGCGGGTCGCGAGCATGCAGGAGATGCGGTGGACCCGCATGCCGGCATCCTGTTCCATGCGCGCCGTGGAGCGCGGGTGAAAGCGGGCCAGCCCTTGGCAACCGTTTACGCCACCACCTCCGAAATGCTGCGCGAGCCAATTGAGATTCTGAAAAAGGCCGTTCAGTTTTCTCAATCGGCCCCGGAACCGGTGCCGCTGGTCGGGCGCATCTTTACGCGCCAATCGGCGGAGAAGTACCTGGAGTCAGCCGCCGCTCCTGGCTTGTAGGTGTTCGCTCAATTTCCATTCGCACGAGGGCGGCGAAGCGCTATTCGACTCATTGACGGTGCGGATGCTGTAATGAATGAAACAGCAGCTTTGCGCTCCATGTTTTCTAATTGCAATCGCGGGTTTTGAGGTTCGCGTTTGTCGTGCCAGTTTCTGCCCTACGCTCTCGCAACGAGCTAAGGGCTAGAAACTAATAGCTCGAAGCTGCCTCTAGGAGGCAAGTGCCTTGGCTCGATTTACCGGGTTGCTTGGAATTCTGGCTGTGCTGGCAGCAGCCTGGTTGGGTTCGACTGATCGCAAACACATTCGCTGGCGCACCATTTTCTGGGGCATTGGTCTGCAGGTTTGCTTCGCCTTTCTGGTCTTGCGATTCAGCTTTGGACAACGTTTTATGAGTTGGGCGGGCGACGTGGTCACAAACATGCTCTCCGCGACCTTTGCGGGAACGCAGGTGCTGTTCGGCCAACTGGGACTACCAAACTCCGGTGCATTCGGCGCGATGCTGGGTCCGAACAAAGGTTCCGTATTTGCCTTCCAGGTGCTGCCCACCATCATCTTCATTTCCGCCTTTTTTGCCGTGCTGTATCACATTGGCGTAATGCAGATTGTTATCCGCGGAATGGCCTGGGTGATGCTGAAGACAATGCGCATCTCCGGCGCAGAGAGCATGAATGTTGCGGCGAGCATTTTTATGGGTCAAACTGAAGCGCCGCTTACGATTCGGCCGTTTCTCTCGCGCGCTACCCGCAGCGAATTGATGGTCATTATGACCAGCGGGATGGCGCACGTGTCCGGCGGCATTATGGCCATGTACATATCGCAAGGCGTTGAGGCGCGGCATCTGCTTTCGGCCGTGATCATGACGTCGCCGGGCACGATTCTGATAGCCAAGATGTTGGTGCCCGAAACCGAGACGCCCGCTACTGAAGGAAAAGTCGTTATTCCGAAAGATGAGCTGCATTCCGAGGAAAACCTGATCGGCGCCATTGCACGTGGCACTATCGACGGCGGCAAACTGGCACTGAACGTGGCCATCATGTTGATAAGCTTCCTGGCGCTGGTTGCATTGCTGGACATGCTGCTGACATGGATTCACGGCGGGCTGCCCTTTATTCCCGGTTCGCTTGGACAGATTCTCGGCTACATCTTTGCTCCGATTGCATGGCTGATCGGCGTACCCTGGCACGATTGCATGGCCATTGGCAATCTGTTGGGCACACGCATGGCGTTGAACGAGGTCATCGCCTATATCGGACTGGGCGCGCAAAGAGCGTCGCTCAATCCGCGTTCCTTTACGATTGCGACGTTCGCATTATGCGGATTCGCCAATCTGGGCTCAATCGGCATGCAGATTGGAGGCATTGGCGCGCTGGTCCCTGAGCGTCGTAATGATCTTGCGCGTCTTGGAGTAAGAGCAATGCTCGCCGGCACGATGGCCAACCTGATATCGGCCTCGATTGCCGGTATATTTCTGGGGTGAATGCAGCAATGGCACCGAAATGGGTCGTCCTGTTACTGAGCTTTCTGCCACTTTTTGGGGCTACCGGTGTACGGGCGCAAGCCGTTGCGCAGAAGTCATATGTTGGATTTGACCGCAACGATTACCCCGGCGACGCAAACCTGACAGCGTTGCGCAAAGCCTTTCGCTTCACTAGCTATTGGATCAATAATCCTCCCGGAGCGCAGCACAACACCTGGACCGGCAAACGCGCGCTGCTTGAGCAACACGGATTCGGGTTTCTGGTACTGTTCAACGGACGCTTGTATGAAGAACTGAAAGGTAAGGACCCCGCTGCGCTCGGCGCAGCAGATGGAAAGGCCGCGGTGGCTGCCGCCCTGCATGAGGGCTTTTCTCGCCGCACGCTGATTTTTCTCGACCAGGAACAAGGCGGCCGAATGTTGCCTGAGCAGTCAGCATATCTATTTGCCTGGGCAGATGCTGTACGCGCCGCCGGTGCACGCGCGGGGATCTACTGCTCGGGAATCGAAGTGCCCGACGGCGGTGGCACGATCAGCACTGCCAAAGACATTCTCGAAAAAGAAAAAGCAAGAACCGCCACAAAATCGCAGAGCAAAGCCACTGCTCCGCTGAAACTTTGGATCGCGAACGACCAGTGTCCGCCGTCGCCCGGATGCACGCTGCAACATCCGCAGATGAGCAAAGGCATTCCGCCCGCGTTGGGTGAGTCAACGCTGGTATGGCAGTATGCGCAATCGCCGCGGCGCAACCAGTTTACCGGTGGCTGCCCAAACAACTACGCGACAGACAACCGTTGTTACGCGCCAGGCATGGCGCAGACTCCGGACAGCTTTGTCGATCTGAATGTATCGAGTTCTCCAGATCCTTCAGCGCGGTAAAGTGCTGATGCAAGTTCAGGCACGCAGGCGGCGCATCCGAAAAAAGATGGTAAGCATCGTAACGGTGCCGCAGGTGAGCAGGCTGGCCGCCATGCCGATTGTGAGCGAGGCGTCGTGCTGGTAAGAGCCGTGAACAATCCCAATAATCTGCAGGACGCTGAAGCCACCGAATGTGAGCAGCGAAATGCCCTCGTCGCTCTTCTTGCGCCACACCGCAATAATCTGTGGAACAAAAAGCAGCGCATTGCCGCCGAGTCCCAGTCCGAACAGCAATGCGACAAAATCCTTCATCTCGCCTCTCTATCAAATCAGCATGTTGCATAGTTATTGCTTGGCTCAGATCGCATCGCCGATCAGTTGCAGCATATGCTTGCGCACATCGCGTGGCCACTTGTTTGTGAGGCTCTCAAGCCGCGCGCGATCCTTAGCGTAAAGTGCTCGCGTTGCCTCTTCAAACCCCGGCAGGTTACCCGCGACTGCCGACATGAATCGCGCAGCCGCGTCGAGCGCGACCCGCACCCGGTTCCTTCCCTGCTCGCGCCGCCGCGCCTCATCCACTAACCTGCGCAGCGCAGCTGAAGCGCCGCTTGGCTGCTCCTCAAGCCATTCCCAATGTCGCGGCAGAAGCGAAATCTCGCGGCTTACGACGCCAAGTTTGGGCCGCCCCGGACCCGTGCGTTGGCCTGGTAAGGCGCGAGCTAACACTTGCTGTTCGGTTCCGCGCAGGTCAAAGTCCACCTGCCGTCCTGTCGCATCGTCGAATACGAGTATCATCACGCTCTTATCCGCGTCGAAACGCTTTTTCAGTTCCGGGAGAACATTCTCAAGAGATCCGGAAGCAATCATCGTCTGGCCTTTGAATGCCGTGTAAGTCTGTTCGCTATCCATTTATCCAATTTACCCGGATAAAATTATCCTGTCAATAAGATCCGGGTAAAACTTACCTTACATTTTAGGCGCTAAACCGTTCGGCATTGCGCGCGCGGGCCTTTGCTGCTTCTTCTTCGCGACTGCGCGGCGGAGCGTTGGTTTCAAGCGAGTTGAGCAAGCGCGCTGATGCAGCGGTAATCTCATCGACTGCAAGATGGAAAGCGGCTTCATTTGCCCTGGATGGCCTGTTAAATCCGCTGACCTTGCGAACAAACTGCAACGACGCAGCACGAATCTCCTCGTGGGTTACGGGAGGATCGAAGTTAAAAAGCATTTTGATGTTGCGGCACACAGGAAGACCTCCGTTGCTTCTGTTCGGCAGCCGATTTACGGCCTCCTCAATCCTCTCATCCGGAGAGTAAACGCAAACCAAAAGCGCAGTGCAACGGCCTCGGCAGGCGACGGCCGTCACATTCCCCGGCGAATGTCCTTTGTTATTCTGTCGCGTGCAATACGAACAGTTCAAATACCCGGCGTACGAAACGCCCCTCTTGGATGCGTACGGCGGCCGATTCGAATCAATTTTCGTGATGCTTCATCCGTTTGTGCGCGTACCACCTGAATTGGCATGGATGGCGGTGCCAAGCTATCCCGACGACGGACAGATATTGTCTGTGGGGCAAAAGTGCGCGTGGGCTGAGGTCTACACGCAGACTGGCTTGAACAACTGCGCGAAGCTGAACCAGACCCTGCTGGCCTCCATTGGTTCGATCGCGGAGGAGTTGATCGACTTTGAAACTCGCAAAGTACTGCAGCGTTTCCTGGAATCGGAGCCAGTCTGGATGCCGACCGAAGGCCGCTTTGAGCCAATGCTGCAGATGGATCTGCTAGCCGCATTCGACGCGGCCCCCCAAACCGAACTGATATTCGTACCCGAGTTTCCAGAGTTAGATGAAGTAAAGGAGTTCGAGCTTGCGCAACTCAAAAGCGGCGCTCTGCCGTTTCCTTCTCGCGGGACCCTGATGGCCGCCGATGGCTCGTTTCTCTTCACTGTCGACTGGGATAGCTTTTTCACCCTGTTCTACGGTCCCCGCGCATTTATCGCGGATATCGCGCGGCGGCGCAATCTGGAGGGCTTTTTCGCATACCCGAAATTGGAGCACTTCTGGTTCAACTATTCGATGGGTTGCGCAACGGTGACCATCTCTCCCGAACACTGGGCTCCGATGTTTGCGGATGCGTGATGCGCCGACTGACGCCGCCAGCCTTGTAAAATGTCACGATAGCGCATCTCAGGATCAACCAAAAATGACCTATTACGAACAAGTGGCAGCAGCGGCAGCATTCCTCCGTACGAAGTGCGATGTGCTGACTCCGCGCATTGGCATTGTGCTCGGATCAGGACTAGGCGCGGTGGCTGATGCGGTTGTCCCGGCGTGTACGGTCGCCTACGGCGATATTCCTCACTTTCCTCAATCGACTGTCGAGGGACATTCCGGTCGGCTGATCGCAGGCGCAATCGGCAAAGTGCCGGTCGTGGTGATGCAAGGGCGCGTGCACTCGTATGAGGGATACACGCCCCAGCAGGTCACATTCCCGATGCGCGTCCTGGGCATGCTTGGCGTGCGCGCCATCGTATTGACCAACGCGGCCGGTGGAATCCATGAGGACTACAGTATTGGCCAACTGATTGCGCTGGCCGACCACATCAACCTGATGGGCTGGAATCCGCTCACTGGACCCAACGAAGAGCGCTTTGCCTCATGCCAGGGTGCCGGACTGCGCTTCTTTGACATGACTGAAGCCTACTCCAAACGGCTGCGCATGTTAGCGAAAGCTGCCGCTCAGGAAGAAGGTTTTGCTCTCAATGAAGGCGTATACCTGGCTACTCCTGGACCATGTTTTGAAACCCCTGCGGAGATTCGCGCATTTCGCACACTCGGCGCAACGCTGGTGGGGATGTCCACCGTTCCGGAAACGATTGTTGCACGGCACATGGGCATCGAGGTGCTCGGGATATCGTGCGTGACCAATCTCGCAGCCGGACTGAACGCAATGCCGCTCAGACACGAAGAAGTTTACGAGGCAGGCAAGAAGATAGAGAAGCGGCTGGCCGCATTGATCACCAGGCTAGCGCCCCGGATTGCCGCCGAATTGGAATCTGCCCGGTGAGTGAGACAGAGGATTTGCTAAGGCTGCCCTTTCCGCCTGTAGTACTCGGAATTGCGGGCTGCTCTGGCTCAGGCAAAACGACACTTGCCGCCGAACTGGCGCATACATTGGGCGGCATTCATTTCCATTTGGATAATTACTATCGCGATCTCGGTCACATGCCGCTCAGCGAGCGCATCGGGCAGAACTTCGATAATCCTACAATGATTGAAAGTTCACTGCTGGCCACGCACGTTGCAGCGCTGGCGCGAGGCGAAACCATTGAGCGGCCGATTTATGACTTCTCCACGCATACCCGCGCACTGGGCTGCACGGAGCACGTTACGGCTGGGCGATTCCTCGTAGTTGAAGGGCTGTTTGCACTGTTCTATCCGGAACTGCTGCCGCTGTACCAGTTGCGTGTTTACGTGGACACGCCCGACTCGCTGTGCTTTGAGCGCCGCATGAAGCGAGACATTGAAGAGCGCGGCCGCACGCCGGAATCGATTACGCAACAATACGAGGCTACCGTGCGACCGGCGAGTGTTGCCTTCGTGCGGCCCTCCGTCGCCAATGCCGATCTGCAAATCGATGGAACCGGCGCGTTGGACTGGAAAGTGGAACGCGTGCTGAGCGAGCTACGCGCGCGCGGCTTGCTGGCTGGAACGGCGTAGCTTTCGGTTTACTCTGCTCGCAGTGCTACCAGAGGATTGATGTTTGACGCGCGGCGCGCGGGCATGTATCCGGAAACGAGTGCGACCGCAAAAAGTGCCGCGGCGATGGCGCAATAGGTGGCAGCATCCCATGGCGATGTGGCGTATAACAGCGATGAAACCAGATGAGCAGTCGCGACTGAACCCGCCGCGCCTACGGCAATTCCAATTGTGACGAGCCAAAGGGATTGCGAGAGCACCTGCCGCTGAATGAGCCCTGCGTGTGCGCCAAGCGCCATGCGAATTCCAATCTCCTGCGTGCGCCGCGTTACTGAGTAAGAGATGACACCGTAAATTCCCAGCGCAGCCAGCAGCAGACCCAGCAGAGCAAATGCTCCAACGAGCATCATGAAGAAGCGTCGCGGAGAGTTGGCGTGGTCCACCAACATGCCGATGGGTTTGAACTCGGCAGCCGGCTGATTTGGATTCAATTCGCGCAGAGTTCCCAGTACACTCGATGCCAGTTCACCGGGCGGCAATGTCGTACGCACCACCAATTCCGCGCCGATAGGGCCCTCCTGCATTGCCGGATAGTAGATCTGCCAGCCGGCTTCCCCTTCCACGGTTTCCTCGTGGACATCGTTTGTCACGCCGACGACGCGGATGTCGCGCCCTCCACCATCAAGCACCTGGCCGATGGCATCGTTGTTGGGCCAATGGGCGTATTCAGCCAGGAAATGCGCATACGACTGATTGATCATGACCACGACCTCTTTCCGCGGCCCGTCGTCCCAGGTAAAATCGCGACCGCGTATCGCTGTTCCCATAGCGCGGAGGTAGCCGGGAGTAATGACATATACCAGCGGACCTGCGTTCAGCTTTTCAGGCCGCCTTACGCCTTTAGGAAACGGAATTCCCCAAGAGCGATTTTGCTCCAAGGGAAGATAGTCAGTGATGCCGGCAGCCTCAACGCCCGGCAGTGCGCTAACGCGGTTCAGTATCTGTTGGTAAGCAACGATACGCTTTGTCGCTCGGGCGTCGGGTGTTTGAGCATTGTCTTCGAAATCCACTTTTATAGCCGCCGCGCGCTCGGGTTGAAATCCGAGATCCACATCCAGGACGTGCATGAAACTCCGCAGCAACAATCCAGCGCCGACCAGAAGGACGCATGCAAGTGCAACTTCAGTGACAACCAATATTGAGCGCAGCCTCTCATGTTTCCGTCCCAGGCCAGACCCGGCAGATGAATCTTTCAGGGACTCTTGCGGATTTCCAGATGCGATGCGCAGCCCAGGCACCAGACCGAAGACGATTGCCGATGCTGTCGCTGTGAGCAATGTCCAAGCGAGAGTGGCTCCATCGATGCTCAACTGGCTCAGCAGCGGCAAAGCGATGGAGCCCTGATGCGCCAGCCATGTAAGCAGGATGACGGCGAGAGCAAGACCAAACAAAGCACCGATGGCGGAGAGCACCATGCTCTCAGTCAGCAATTGTCGGACTAGACGACCTCGTCCTGCACCCAGCGCGAGCCGCATAGCGAACTCTTTCGAACGCGCCGCAGCACGCGCCAGCAGCAAGTTCGAGAGATTCACGCAGGCGATGAGAAGAATCATTCCCACCGCGCACCAAAGCACAACCAGCGAGCGCTGCAGACGGCCGCTTACATAATCTTTTAACGGCACCGGGACAGGGGTCTTGTAACTGCCGCAAGATTGAGGATTTCTGTTGTTATGGCACATGCTGGGCGCAACCACCGCTGCTTCCTGCCGCGCTTGCGCAAGCGTCACACCGGGGTTTAGCCGTCCGATGAAAGTGATGATGTTTCCCCAACTGCGTGGCTCTCCATAAAGCGAAAGCGGTGTAAGCGCATCGATTTTGGCACCAGGCGAAAACACTGCGCCGAAATCGAACGTTCTTGGAAGTACGCCGATAACAGTCGTTTGTCTGCCGTTGATGTCGAAGGCCTTGCCTATAATGTTGGGATCGGCTGCAAACTGACGCCTCCACCACGCATCCGTCAACACAATCACCGGCGCAGATCCAGGACGCGCGTCGTCGGCATTGAACAAGCGGCCCATGGCAGGATACACACCCAATACCTGGAAGAAATTCTGAATTACATCGATGCTGGTGGCGGGAACCGGAATGCCATTACCCACGCTCAAACGAAGATTGCCGGGCTGCGAAAACGCGAAGTAGCCTGTGACGTCTTGATAGGAGCGGCTGCCGACGCGAAATTCGTCGTAAGCATCGGTGGAGTAGGTGGCGCAGGAAAGACCGCATTTTGCAGGAGGTGGCGCAATCCAAACCAGTTCCTGCGCGTTTGGAAATGGAAGTGGGCGCAGCATGATGGTGTTCACCACGCTGAACACCGCGATGTTGGCGCCGATGGCGAGCGTGAGAATAAGCAAGGCCACGGCGGTGAATGCCGGATCACGCATAAGCTTGCGTACTGTGTACTTCAGGTCCTGTGCCAGGATGTCTATCTGCATAAGTCCGCGCGCCTCTCTTTGCTTTTCTCTTGCCTGTTGAACGCCCCCGAAATCGATGAGTGCTTGTCGTCGCGCCTCAGCAGGTGACATGCCGTGGTCAACGTTATCGTCAATCGCAATCTGCAAATGCGCCTCGAATTCTGCTTCGAGTTCGACGTCGAGTGCTCGCTTGGCGAAGAATGCCCACACGCGTCCGCGCAACCGCTTCGCCCCGTTCACAGCTCGCCGGGCTCCTCGTCCGCGGTCGGGCCCATGGCGAACATGCGTTCCATCACGGAAGTGAGGCGCTGCCAGTAGCGCGAATCTTCAGCCAACTGGCGCTTGCCGGTATTGGTGATGGAGTAGAACTTCGCCTTGCGATTGTTTTCGGAAATGCCCCACTTCGAACGAATCCAGCCGCGCTGTTCAAGGCGGACCAGCGAAGCGTAGATGGTGCCCTGGTTGAGCAGCACCTGGTTTCCGCTTACTTGCTCAATGCGGCGGGCAATGCCGTAGCCATGCAGCGAGCCCATGGCCAGCAGCGTCTGCAGGACCATCAGGTCCAGGGTCCCTTGCAAGAGATCAAGTCTGGAGTCGCTCATTCTGCTCCTGTGGCGTTGCCACCCAAGCATGCCACAACTCCCTGTGGGCACGCCACAGGAGAATACGCAAGCGAACTCTTTCTGGTTCAATAATATTTTTCAAGTAATTAGTGCACGGCGATAGAGGGAGTACCGTGGAAAATTGCGCTATTGCTTAGGCGCCGTCAGCGCCGCGACAGGCACGAGCATATCTTCCTTGCGCATCACCAGGTTGGTGGCGTTTAGAGTAGCTAGCTCAAAACCGTGGCCATGGGTAATGGCGTCGGTTGGGCAGGCTTCAACGCAGTAGCCGCAGAAAATGCAGCGGTTGTAGTCGATGTTGTAAACCTTTGCGTAGCGCTCTGACGAGGAAATGCGCTGCTCTTCAGTGTTGTCGGCTGCCTCAATGTAAATGCAATTAGCGGGGCATGCAGCGGCGCAAAGAAAGCAGGCCACACATTTTTCCAGACCGTTCTCGTCGCGCTGCAGAACGTGCGCTCCGCGATAACGCGCCTCTAATACGGCTCCGCGCAGGGGTCCGGGTCCATCAGGGTAGTTCTCAACCTGAGTAGGCTCCAGCATCTCCTTGAAGGTGATGCTCATGCCCTTTACCACGCCCGCAACGTCGCGCACGATCGACATGACCTTAGTATATGCCAGGCATCCACATTGCCCAAAGCTGCTGCCGGAACCGTTTACCGCCTTGCGCTCTCGCCTTTGGATTCAAAGCAAAGGATCGTCAATGCCGCGGGCCCGGCAACCCCATTCTGCCGCGATTATTGGCCGGCGGTGTGGTCACCGGCTTGCGTTCCGCTGGAGGCAGCATTTTCTGGCAGACGGCGGAATCCTGCCCGCGCGTGAGCCCGGCAACTGCATCCTGGCCGCGACAGATGCGCATTTCCATATCGTGTGCAGCCTGCCCGTTGAGCAGCTGTGTACGATCAAGTCCGCTGGCAGGATCCTGATCGTAGCGATAGAGAAAATCGTCCGATGGCTTTTTGCTGGCGTAATCGAAGTGGCTCCATGTCACGATGTATTCACGGCCGTTGCCCTCTGCGAAGGCTGCGTAGGCTTGGGTCCAGTCCACACCCGGGGGCGTGTTTGCGCTATACATCGGCACGCCTTTTCCATTGCTGATCCATCGCGCCAGCCAGTTATGCGTCTTCATGTCAAAGTGAAAGGCAGTGAAGTAGGTGTTTGCAATGCAATCGCGGCAGTCATCATAGAGCACTGCCAGTTCATAGGGAGCATCGTCGGCAAAGCGCATCCAATCGAGCCAGCGCAAGTTTACTCCGCGAATAAGAGGCGTGACCGTGTGTTGGGTGAGCGAAGCGCTCCAGATGGTGAACGTGTCGGAATTCGGCGGCGACTGCGGTGTGGCGCGATTCGTAGTAACGACAAGCGCGGCGTCGTATTCAACCGCAATCTCGCGAATAGCCGTCCAGTCACCCACGGCCAGCGAACGCGTTACCCAAACCACGACATCCTGATCCTTGGGTGAATGAAAGTTGATCCAGCGGAAGTTTTCAGGAGCCTGCTGCGCAAAGACTGAAGACGCTGCGGCCAGAAAAATAGCGACTAGAACTGGTCTGGCAATGAGGCGAAGCATGATTTTAGATATAGCAGAACACGCAGCCATTTCGAGAATGCGACTGCTATGCTGAATTCCGTTCCCCGCCCCGTCGTGATCGTCGGCCGAGCAGCGCGCAATCAATGATTCAGAGCCCAAGCTTTCCCCAGATCGCGTCAACCTTCTCCTTGGTGGCACGATCCATCTCAATCATTGCGGGCCATTGCCGCTCAAAGCCCTCGGCTCTCCATTTGCGCGTGGCATCAATACCCATTTTGGAGCCATAGTTCGGCAGGCGCGACGCGTGGTCGAGTGAATCGATGGGCCCGAGCATGAACTGAATGTCGCGTTCGGGATCGATGTTGTTGGTAACACGCAGCACCACTTCGGCCACGTTCTGCACATCACAATCTTCGTCGACGACCACAATGCATTTTGTGAACATGGCCTGGCCCAGGGACCAGATGGCGTTCATAACTTTACGCGCGTGACCGGGATAACTCTTCTTGATCGAGACCAGCATCAAGTTGTGAAAGACGCCTTCGACCGGCAGATGGATATCGACCAACTCGGGGATCTGCATCTTCATCGCCGGCAGAAAAATCCGCTCGACGGCCTTGCCCATCCACGCGTCTTCCATGGGTGGCTTGCCTACGATCGTCGCTGCATAGATTGGGTCTTTACGATGCGTGATGCAGGTAAGATGAAACACGGGATAATCATCTGTGAGCGTGTAGAAGCCAGTGTGATCGCCGAAAGGGCCTTCACTGCGCAGCTCGCCAACTTCCACGTAGCCCTCAAGAACAATCTCTGAATTCGCCGGCACTTCTAGATCAACAGTTTCGCACTTCACAATCTCAACCGGCTCGCCGCGCAGGAAGCCGGCAATAAGGAATTCTTCGATTTCAGGGGGCGCGGGGACGATGGCTGCGAATGTCATTGCCGGATCGGTGCCGATAGCCACGGCGACTTCAAGCCGGGAGCCGTGCAGTTTGCCCAGCGCGACTTGTGGCAGTCCGCCGATGGGGCCATCAGGGATTGCCACTGCGCCGCCGGCAGACTCCGCCATGGCCGCCACACGCGCGACCTTCGGATCGGCAGTTGCCGCCGATGCAGCGGCCTGGCGCATCGCTTCGCGATAGTGCTCGGCGGCAACCTTCTGGCGCTGCCAGTGCATGCCTGTCGTCTGGCCGTCGTAAACCTGCATGCGATACATGCCGATATTGCGTTTGCCTGTGCGCGGGTCGCGGGTGTGCACACAGGGCAGCGTGATAAATCGTCCGCCGTCACTGGGCCAGCACTTGAGAATCGGAAACTCGTTGAGGTCAAAATTATCTTTAAGAATTACTTGCTTGCACGGCGCGTCTTTCGAACTGACGGTTTTTGGAAATGCGCTGGTAAGGGCGCCAAGTTGCGGCAGCATTTTGAGCTTGTCCAACATTCCCGTCGGCGGTTTCAGATTCATGAGCGCGTGAATACGCTCGGCGATTTGCTCCACGCTATCAACACCCACCGCCATTGCCATGCGGCGTTCGCTGCCGAACTGGTTGATGAAGACCTTGTGCCCTGGATGGCCTTTAACATTTTCAAACAGCAGTGCGGGGCCGCCCGGCGCGTATTTGCCCGCGTTTGCCTGCTCCGCATGCGAACCAATCTTCGAAACGCGATCGGTGATCTCGGTGATCTCGAGTTCAGGCGAGACTTCCTCGCGAATACGCCTCAGTTCACCCTGCTTTTCCAGGGTATGAATCCAGTTACGCAGATCTTTGTAGGCCAAGTGAGTGCTCCAAGCTTGCTTTCGAAACCTCCCTTAGCTTAAAGCCCCTGGCCGGCAAATGCACTGAACTGTGGCAGAGTCCGGCGACTGTATTAGGCGGTGGCTTCCGCAACGCGGGCAAAGCCCGGATTGTCGACGGGCTCAAGTGGGTAGCCGAGGCGCTTCCACTCTTCGTATCCGCCGCGCAGCGGGCGCACGCGCTCAATGCCAAACTTGTGAAGGGCCATGGCTGTCTTGGCAGCGGTAGCCTCACTGGGGCATGTGCAGAACAGCACGATGTCGCGATCGCGCGGAATCTCATTGTGGCGGGCAGCCAGCGACTCCGGTGAGAAGTGCAAGGCGCCTGGCAGCGTGAAAGGATCGGGCAGAAGTTCCAACGGATGACGCAGGTCAACGATGAACACCTGCTCGCCGTCATCAAGTTGGCGCTTCAGCTCTTGCGGCTCCAGACGCGCTGCAGCCAACTGTTTCAGGATCGCCCGACGTCGCCAAAGCCGCGCCACGAAAAAGCCCACGATCCCCAGCAAGAGCAGCAAGCCGGAGAAGCGGCCTGCCCAATCGAGCACGCGTGTGTCGCGGTTCAGCAAGTCGCCAAAGAATCGGCCGCCGGCCAGCAGCGTCCCTACCCAAAGCACCGAGCCAACACTGTCAAAGAATAAGAATGCGCCGAACCCCATCCCGTTTTCGCCTGCCACGGGAGGAGCGAGCGTGGCCAGCCCAGGTACGAACTTGGCTATGACAAGAGTGGCGGCGCTGCGGCGGCCGAATGAGTCCTGGGTGCGGCGGACGCAAGTGGTCGGTTCCAGGGAGAGCCTGCAGAGAATGCGTAGAACGTAATGTCCGTACTTGCGGCCTACAAAGAACCAGATGCTGTCGGCAAGCAGCGCGGCGATGATGCCGACCGCGAGGGAGATGGGAAAACTGAGCTGCCCTTCAGCCGAAAGCGCTCCGGCCGCCAGCAGCACAGGCGTGGCCGGTAGCGGGATGCCAAATTGCTCAACCAGCACCCAGCCGAACAGCAGTAGGTAACCGTACATCTGCAAGACATGTGTGGGTAATTCCATAGGGAAGGTCCTGCCCTTTGCACGATAAAAGCTTGGATCCGGACGAGCGGGCCCCGCAAGGAGGCGGCATGATCTGGAGACTACATTCTATCGGATGTTCGAATTGCAAATACGTTGCAGGAGAAGGCAGTCAATATCACGAACGCAAAAACCCGTCCCCACTGTAATGGATACACGATAGAAAGTAGTCGCCTCCCAGCATCTCATAAAAGGGCCACGTAGCCCTTGTTGGCTGCGATTGACCGGGGTTTGTGCACTCATAGCCAAAGCCCCTGATGCGACGAACAGAATATGACGCCAAGAGCATGCATCTGAATACCGCCTGCCCCGGTAGAATACGCCTCCGCAGAACGCATCAGGCCTTCGAGACGCAAAAAAGCCGCCCGAAGGCGGCTTTTCGATTTGGTTTCGGCTCAGACTGAGAGTTACTGAGATGCGGCAACGCCGGTTGCGCCAGCCCCGGCCGTGCCCGTCTCGACGGCTGTCGTTGTGGTCGCCAACGTGTTTTTCTGGGCAAAGTACTCGTGATCCCAGAGATTCTTGTAAAACGCACCGGTCAGCTCTGCTGCACGAGGACCGAATGTAGGCCGGCCGCCCTCAAGGAAGAAGACCGTAACCAGATTGCCCTGAGGCGTTTCAGAGTACGACACGAACCAGCCGAAGCGGGTTCCATTGTCCGAGCAGGTGCCCGTCTTGCCGAAGACCGGGAGTTGCGTAAAGCTGGCACGCAGGCGGCGGGCGGTTCCGTATTGCACTGCTCCTGCCATGCCATCCTGCATCTCGGGCACGTAACGGGCGATGTCGAGAGTGCGCTTGACCTTGGGCACCATGTGGGCTGCCTCCTCAGGCGTGGTCGGGTGCTGCAGGTAGTACAGGGTGCCGCCGTTGGCGATTGCCGCCACAAAAGCTCCCAATTGCAGCGGGGTGAGCGATACGCCCTGCCCGAAGCTGCACATACGACCTACACCGCCCTGCGATTGCGGAATAGCTTGATCTGGATACGTTCCAAGCTGCTCGCCGGGGATGTTGTATCCAGCCAATTCGCCCAGGCCAAATTGAGTGGCGTAGTGGCGAACGCGCTGAAAACCAAGCTCGCGGCCCAGTTCCTCAAAATAGAGATTGTTGCTTTTGGCCAGCGCCTGAGTCATGTTCATGCGGAAACCGGCCAATTGCACCGGCGTGTCACGCGTTACCAGGCCTTCAGAAAGGGCAGCCATCGCCACGGTGAGTTTGATGGTGGAGCACGGCTCCGCTCCGGGTGAGAGCGCCAATTTCTGGTTAACCATGGCCAGGATGCGACCATTCGATGGATCGATGACCACGGCTGTACCATTCATGCCGTCCAAAGCATCGATAGCTGCCTGGCGGACGACTGGGTCTTCACCACCGACCTTGTCACCCGTAAAGATGTCACTGCTGGCGAAAGAGCTGGCGGTAAATCGCTCGTAATACCGATGGCGGTGGACAACTGTCTTGCGCAACCTGGCTTTTGAACCACTGGTGACAACAGCGGCCTTCCTGGTTCCCGTAGTTTTTGCCTTGGCGCGCACGTGACGAGCGCCTGTTCGGTGGGAACTTGAAAGATGCGACTGCGGTTTGGCACGGTGAAGCGTGTGCGGCGCGTTCAGCGCGAACGCAACACATGAAAGTCCTAGTACCCCGCCAACAACGACCCCGAGGTTCCAACCGCGTGACAGCATCATTTTCTTATATATCCCTTCCGATGATGAGTTCCCTGCTATACGCCTGCCCCAGGCGGCCCTTTTAATTTGCTTCTAGGTTGTACCAACACTTCGCGGACGAAAATAACTCTTTCGTGGCGAACCTCGCTTACTTTGCCAGACCCGACGCCCGGTCGATGTGATTCAAGTCACTGTGTAATGAAGCAATTATGCCTGATTTCCCACAGGCCATCACAGCCATTGATTACGAAGGTAATCCCCTGATGTACTCGGAGCGGAACACTCACTGGTCGAAGAGGTTCCTATTCGCAATATACAGCCATGATTAAGAATTCAAAAAACGCAAAAACCACAATCTAAAACTTGTGTCGGCGCATAAACGCCGGCACGTCCAAATCCTTGTGTTCCTCATCGGCGGCCTCGTTAAAAAGGGAGGCGACCGGTTCGGCCTCACGAGAATGCTCTACTTCCTCGATGATCGGAGCCTCGACCCTCTCTACCGGAACCTCGGCAAAATCGCCCACATAATCCCGATGTTGATGGGTGGCCGGTTCTTCTTCCATTGGATCTTCAAAATGGACGGTCAGCGGCTCGCCCAGGTCGGCCTGTGCACGTTCAAAGTTCGATTCCGGTTCCTCGGCAATTGCCACCGGGGCCGAAACAGTGATCGAGGTTGCCACAGCCGGAGTGGTCGACGTAAAGAAGAAATCAACTCCACCCTTTTCGCTGGCTTCGTACTCATCTTCGCTCTTGAAGCGCGGTGGCGCAGGTGCAGGCGAAACGGGAGCGGCGGCAGGCTTTTCTTCATGCAACCAGTTGTTTGGCGATTCTACGGGAACGGCAACCAGTGGCACGGAGACAACAGGAGCTTCTTCCACGCTCAACATGCGCGCGCGGCGCTCGGGCATCATCTGATCTCGAAAACCGGTGGCAATCACCGTGATCTTGACGTCGTCGCCCATCTTTTCGTCGAGCACGGCGCCGAAGATGATGTTCGCGTCTTCATGCGCGGCGGACTGAATGAGGGTTGAGGCTTCGTTGACCTCAGAAAGCTTGAGCGAGTTGGAACCGGTGATGTTGATGAGGATGCCTCGTGCGCCGTCGATTGCGCCTGCCTCAAGCAGCGGCGAAGCCATGGCAGCTTGCGCGGCCTCAACAGCGCGGTTGGCGCCGGATCGAACTGCGGTGCCCATAACAGCGTAACCCATGCCGGCCATAGTGGTTTTTACATCGGCAAAATCGCGATTGATGATCCCCGGAATGGTGATGATATCGCTGATGCCCTGCACGCCCTGGCGCAGCACGTCGTCCGCAATGCGGAAACTCTCAAAGAAGCCCGCGTCCTTGGCCACTGCCAGCAACTTCTCGTTGGGGATCACGATCATGGTGTCGACGGACTCGATGAGTTCCTTCAGGCCGCGCTCGGCCTGCTGCATGCGGCGCTTGCCTTCAAAGGAAAACGGCTTCGTAATCACGGCAACGGTGAGAATGCCCATTTCGCTGGCGAGTGAGGCAATGACCGGGGCCGCGCCCGTGCCGGTACCGCCGCCTAATCCTGCGGTCACAAACACCATATCGGCGCCTTCCAGCGCTTCGATGATCTTCTCTGAATCTTCAAGCGCAGCGCTGCGGCCGGTGTCAGGATTTGACCCGGCGCCAAGGCCGAGTGTAAGGCGAACGCCGAGCTGGAGCTTGACCGGAGCCTGTGAGAGCTTGAGCGCCTGCACGTCAGTGTTGGCGGTAATAAACTCCACGCCCTCCATCTTGGCCTGAATCATGCGATTGACAGCATTGCCTCCACCGCCGCCAACGCCGATCACCTTGATCCGGGCGCCGCGCGGTGTTTCGTCGTGAAAGTGAATGCGCATCTCTCCAGCTTGATCTTTGGGCTGTTCCATTTCGTTCAAACCTCCTGCCTCCTGTTCATCTGCCTTAAATAGTTAATAGCTTGCCGCAAATAGAGCGCGCAGTTTGGCGCGCAGACTGTTGTCTTCAGCAGCGCGGGTTGCACGGGTCCGTTGTACGTATAGGAGCATGCCAATAGCCGTAGCGAATCCGGGATGAACGAGCTCTCCCGGCATTTGTGATAGGCGCACCGGCATGCCCGTTCGAGCCGGTACGCGCAACTGGCTCTCCGCTATGTCCAGCATACCCGGGAGCAGGGCACCGCCGCCCGTGAGCACGCATCCGGCGCCGAGGGCGTCCACCACGCCTCCCTGACGAAGGCTGTCCTTCACGTAGTGCATCAGTTCGCGGGCGCGCGGCTCAAGAATTTCTGCAATCATGCGCAGGCGCAGCATCTGCGGCTCAGGATTTGCGATTTCGATTTCGGCCTGTTGCGGCACCGAGGTGACCACCGCATTGCCGTACTGCCGTTTGAGCTCTTCCGCCTGTGCTACTGGCATCTGTAGCCCGATGGCGAGGTCGTTTGTAAAGTGCGCGCCACCGATGGGAACAGAACCGGTGTGCGCGACAGCACCCTCGAAGAAGACGACCAGATCGCTGGAATGCGCGCCAATGTCGAGCAGGCAAACACCCAGTTCGCGCTCGTCGGCCGACAGGGAGCTTTCCGCCGCGGCAATCGATTCCAGAATGACTTCAGAAACTTCAAGTCCGGCGCGGTTTGCGCACGTCACCGCGCTCTGCATTGAACTGCCCGAGCAGGTGGCAATGTGCAGGTCCACTTCAAGCCGGGAGCCCACCATGCCCACCGGATCAAAGATGCCGGGCTGATCGTCAAGGATGAATTGGCGCGGAAGCAGGTGAAGAATCTCGCGATCCGGAGGCAGCGCAATCGCACGCGCCCGATCCACGGCACCGCGCACATCCTCGCGCGTAATTTCGCGCATGCGGTTGCCGAGCCCCAAACCACCGTTGGTATTGAGTCCGCGAATGTGCGGACCGCCCACACCCACCGCGCACTCTTCAATGTTAAGCCGCGCGACCCGCTCAGCCTGTTCGCTGGCGGAACGTACCGCACGCGATGCCGGGCCAAGTTCGCCAATAAGCCCCTTGCGCATACCGGCCGATTCAACAACGCCGTGGCCCCGGTAGCGCGGGACACCTTCATTAACGTCGGCAGCAAGCACGCGCGTCCACGCGCTTCCAATATCAAGCACAACAATGAGGTTGTCGATCTTCGTAGACATAATGCTTACTGGCCTTCTGCGGCCATCGGGCGCGCTGCGAACAATTGGTTCGGCTGTGTTGTTTTCTGTGCAGCTGTCTTGCTTGGAGCAGGAGTCGTGCCGGGGACGGTTACCTTGTTTTGCGCGGCCGTCTTATTTGTGGGGTGCTTTTTGGCCGCGTTTTTCTTAGCGCTCTTTGAAATTGCGCTTTTTGATTTGGATGCGCTCGACTTAGCCTTTGCAGATCGCTTCGACGAGGTTTTTTCGCTGGCCCTGACCTTGCTCTTTTCATGGGCGCTCTTTTCGTGGCCGGTCTTATTGTTTGACACGGTCTCGCCGGTCGGCCGCGGCTTAGCGGGGCTGACTGCTGCGTCTGCAGGCTTCACGTCGCTCGAAGCCTTCGCACTTGGATCCTCCGGATTGGCCTGCATGTGGCTGGCTCCCGAGGCCATTTGAAGCACAACCTGGTGCTCATAGCGCAGATCGACTGCTGCCAGGTTCGGATATTGCTGGCGCCACTCGGCAATGTGGTCCTTGTAACGCTGGAAACGATCAAGAAAGTGATCTTCCCCAAAGTGGACAAGAATGTCGGTGCCCTGCTCCGGCATCAGGACGCGCGCATCTTCAGGATCCGTCAGATCGATTTCAGAAAGCTGTTCGGAGTTGCGCTTTCCGTTGCTATCAAGTTCGCTGATCATGCGCTGGTACACAGCCATGCGCGCCTGGCGCGATGCAGGCCTGTCGCCCGGGTCAATGCCGGTAAGAACCGGGAATGAGTAATGATGAGCAGCCATAGCCGCCGGAGCCATATCGAGCAGCACACCGTTTGCATCCACGAGTCCGATTTGCTGGCCGTGCCGGGTAAATGCCACCGGCTTGCGCTCCACAACACTGACGCGAATTTGGTCAGGAAGCAGCCGCATGACCGTGGCCTGCTGAATCCACGGAATGGCTTCAAGTTCCTTGCGGCGCAAATTGAGTGGAACAAAGAAAACGTTGCGGCCAATGTCTTCGCCGAACACCGGGAGCAGCTGTGCGCGCGTAACCTCGGTGAGTCCAACGGACTGGATATGGCTGGCGCCGGCAATACGAAAACGCCCGTCTCGCTGCAGATAAGTTTTGAAGATATCGGCCGCTGTGATCAACGCGGCGAAAACAATCAGCGCACCCAGGCCGACCAACACACGCCCGAAGGTCTTGGTGGGCCACCACCAGCGACCACTTCCCTCACCTTTTTTGTCCCACTTGGCACGCGGAAGATCATCGTCATCCGGATCTTCCATTTCGAGCGGCATGCCGGGCAAGGCGCGCCCCGTTCGGGGCACAGCTTGCTGCATGCGCCGGAAGCGGGATCCCGCGGGCGCATCGTCTTCCCAGATCAGGGGCCGGGATGTGGTTTCACTTTGGTTCTTCACGCCTGAGCACGAATCGAGAGGGTCGCCAGATTTCACTATAGCCCGGCGGTTGCTTGTGCAATTCCGGTCAAAATGAGAGGGGAATCCGTGGGGTTACGGGCGCGGAGTGCGCTGGCAAAGTTACGCTCTCTCCAGCGCGGCCAGAATCTGCGGACCGAGCTGGCTCACGCTTCCAGCGCCGAGCGTCATGACCAGATCGCCGTCGCCGGCCTGCGCAGCCACGGCCGCAATTGCCGCCGGAAAATCAGGAACGTAATGCACCTGCGGCCCGGTGATTCTGGCGGCGAGTGTCTCCGCCGTAACGCCGGGGATCGGTTCTTCGCTGGCAGCATAGATGGGAAGAATCGTAACGGTATTGGCGTCCTTGAAGGCGCCGCCAAACTCTTCCATCAGGTCTTTAGTGCGCGTATAGCGGTGCGGCTGAAAGAGCACATGAATGCGGCAATGGCCGCACTCGCGCGCAGCGGCAAGCGTGGCGCGAATCTCAGTGGGATGGTGGCCGTAGTCATCGACGACCGTAATGCCCCGCACCACGCCTTTGCGCTGAAAGCGCCGATCAACACCATGATAGTGATTAAGCCCTTCGGCGATTTTCTCCGCTGGAACTTGAAGCTGGCGCGCGATAGCCACTGCTGCGGTTGCATTCAGGACGTTGTGCCGGCCGGGAACGTGCAGTTCGAACGGACCGAGTGGCCCCTCTGCCGTGTTCACCACGAAGCGCGCAAAACGCAGTTCTCCGCCAGAAACTTCGGAAGGCGGAAGAAAGCATAGGCGATAATCCGCGTCCTGCGACTCGCCATAGGTAAACACGCGCCGCCGTGCCCGTGGCAGAATGCATTTGAGCCGTGGGTTGTCGATGCACGCCGTAATGGCGCCGTAGAACGGAACGCGATCCATGAAATCGAGAAACGCACGTTCCACATCTTGCATGTCGCTGTAGCAGTCCATGTGCTCGCGATCCAAATTGGTGACAACGGCGAGAATGGGCGAGAGTTTGAGGAACGACCGGTCGCTTTCGTCGGCTTCGGCCACCAGGTACTGCGTTGTGCCAAGACGCGCGTTTGAGCCCATTGCATCCACGCGTCCGCCCACCACAACCGTGGGGTCGAGCCCGCCCGCGCTGAGCACGCTGGCGACCATGGATGTAGTTGTTGTTTTGCCGTGCATGCCGGCAATGGCGATCCCATATTTCAAGCGCATGAGTTCAGCAAGCATCTCGGCGCGCTGAATAACGGGAATCTTACGGGCGTGCGCTTCCTGCACTTCAGGATTGCCGGCGTTCACCGCAGAACTGGTGACTACGACCGTCGCTCCGGCCACGTTGGTCGGGTTGTGACCTTCGTAGATAGCCGCGCCAAGTTGCGCCAGGCGTTCTGTCACCGGACCCAGGCGCAGATCGGAGCCCGAAACTTTCATGCCCAGGTTGAGCAGTATCTCGGCGATGCCGCTCATGCCGATTCCGCCGATACCGATGAAGTGAGCGTGCTGCGAAGTAGCAAACATGGAAGCTGAAGAATCAAGGTTAACAGAGATGAGGGGCAGACCTTTCGCCATCAGAGATTCTGACCGCGAACGTACGAAAACAAGGGAGGTTTGGACCTGAATAGTCCGATCTTGCAACACCGATTCTTCGAAAAGTTGCGGAACTTTATTTTCGCTGCCAGACCGAAACCTTTCGCTGTAGCCGTGTTTGCACAGGAGTAACCGGCACGCCAACAGGCAGCAAGAACCAAGCCTCAGAGGCGACATCAGCCGGGCCGGCAAAATGCAAGACAGGCTGGCAGGGACGGAGGGGTTATGGCAAGTATGAAGAGTTTGATGTTGGGAGCAGCAATCCTGGCGGGCGCAGCCGGCATTGGAGCAACGAGCGCGCAGGCCGCCCAGTTTGGCGTTTATATCGGCACGCCGAACGCCTATGCTGCACCTTATCCGGGCCCCGGATACGCATGGGTCAACGGCTACTACGACGGTGGCTATTGGATTCCGGGTAGCTGGGTATACACGGGCCGCTTCGACCGCGACGATTACTACCGTGGCAGAGACTGGGATCGAGGCCGTCACTGGGATCGCGACCACTTTTATGATCGCGAGCGGCATCACGATCGCCACGACCGGCACTTCGACCGTGATGATCATGACCGAGGTCGGGGTCGCGGCAACTGGTTCCGCAGGTAGTTGGAGCTCTGTACCCTGCTGAGTTGCGCTGATTGTTGAAGTAAAACGGCCTCTTCCAAGTGAAGGGGCCGTCATTTTTTGGGGCGGATGCCGCGCGCTCCTTCCCCTGCTCCGCTATGTTCACTTGGGTGTGGTCGTTGGATTGGAATTAGACTTGTTTCCCGGTCGCGATGTTTACAAACGGCTTACAAATTGTTTGCGAATACCGCAACTAAACCGCGAAAGCGTGTTTGAGAATTGTAGGGCCAATTGGGAAGAGCGACCAAGGGCCGGTAAGGTGCTGAAAACGGGTATCTTCCCGTTTCCCTGATCCGAAACAAGCGGATGGGCAGCACGAGGAGGGTGTCATGCGAAAGTTCCAATTGCTCTTGTTTGCAACGCTCCTGGCCCTGCCGCTGTCCAAAGTGGCAAAAGCACAGGTCTCTTTTGGTGTGGGCATCGGACCTGCGGTGGTTGCAGATCCGTACGCATATGACTACGACGATTACGCCTACAACGACGGGCCGCCAGTTTGCGAATGGGGCTACTACCCTTATTACCCCTACGCTTGCGCTCCGTACGGCTACTACGGTCCGCAATGGTTTACGAGCGGGATATTCATCGGCGCAGGCCCATGGTACGGCTGGGGCTGGGGTCATAACGGCTACTACGGAGGACGCTACTGGTACGGTAACCGGGGCTATTATCGCGGTGGATACCACGGTGGATATCGTGGAGGCTATGGCGACCACGGATATCGTGGGGGCTATGGAGATCATGGAGATCGAGGCGGCTACGGCGACCATGGGTTCCGTGGTGGCTATGGAGATCATGGAAATCGAGGCAATGACGCCCGTGGTGCTTACGGTGGCCGCGCCGGCGGAGGTCGCTCACCCTCTATGGGCGGCTACCGGGGCAATTACGGCAACGGCCCGGCTCGCGTTTTCGGCGGCGGATACACTGGCTTCGGTGGTGGCGGTCGCGTAGCTGGCGGGTATGGCGGCGGACATTCCTCGGGTAGCTTTGGCGGCGGCCGCGCAGCCGGTGGCTTTGGTGGCGGTCACTCTGCTGGAAGTTTTGGGGGTGGACGTTCCGCGGGTGGCTTTGGTGGCGGCGGAGGCTTCCGCGGCGGCGGTGGCGGTGGATTCCATGGTGGCGGCGGTGGTGGATTCCATGGCGGCGGTGGTGGCGGCGGATTCCACGGTGGCGGCGGTGGCTCCCACGGTGGCGGCGGACATCGCTAATCGCAAACGAGAAGTGAACAAGCCCGTCTGCTTTGGCAGGCGGGCTTTCTTTTTTTCGCCAACTCTCGAGTTCGTGCCCAGTAGTGGCCTACTGGCCCGACGCCCGCGCCAGCCCGCCAAGCCTATCGGCAATGCGCTCCGCCGCCGTAGGATGCGCCTGCGAGCGAGCTGCTGTCGACATCGCCGAAAGGCGTTGCGGGTCTTTGAGCAGTTCCACCAGCGTCCCAAGCAACCTGCCTGGCTCATCCAATTCCCGCTCCTGAAGCATTACCGCCGCCCCGGCGGCAACCATGGCTTCAGCGTTCGCACGCTGGTGCTGGTCTGCTGCTGCCGCAAAAGGTACGAGTAAGGCAGGCTTTCCAGCTGCAGCTAGCTCTGCCACCGTCGATGCGCCGCTCCGAGCAAGCACCAGGTGAGCTTTTGCAAAGCGCTCCGGCATGTCGTCGAGAAATGCACAAACCTGCCAGTGCTCCGGATCTGCGCCGCTCGCCTGATAAGCCGCCACTGTTGTTTCAAAATGACGCGCCCCGCTCTGGTGCAGAACCGTGAGTCCGGGAACTGCATCGAGCAGCGCAGACATGATCTTTGGCAGATGCGCGTTGAAAGTGCGCGCACCTTGCGATCCTCCAAAGACGAGCAGGTGCGGCGCAGTGCGCGCGGGCTGCTCCAGTTGAAAGAATTTGGGCCGCACCGGAATACCAGTCACTTCGGCGTTCCTGAACCACCTGCGAGCTGCAGGAAAATTAACAGCGGCTGCCTGTACTCGTTTGCCCACCAGCCGATTGGCGAATCCCGGCATTGCGTTCGGCTCAAAAGCCATAGTGGGAACCTTCATCATCAGCGCTGCTGCCATGCCCGGGCCCGAAGCATATCCGCCGACGCCCAAAACAGCGTCGGGCCGAAACTCGCGAATCAGGCGTTTGCATTGCCGGATGCTGCCGGGCAGCTGGAGAAACGTTTTCAGACGGGTAAGCCAGGAAACGTTCTTCAGCGGACCCACGCTGATGAGGCGAAGTCTGAAACCTGCTTCCGGAACAAGTCGGATCTCGAGACCGCGTGGGGTACCCACAAACAGCACGTCGGCGTTGTGTCGGATTTGAAGCTCATACGCGATAGCTAGAGCAGGAATGATGTGACCGCCAGTACCTCCACCAACAATAAGGATGCGCAGATCCGACAATGAACGGCCTTTCCCGGAGATCAAAAAGTTTTGCTACGAGTACGTTCGAAATTCGACTTCTTTTTCAACAGCGGTAGCCTACCAGATTCGACGCGGCCTCAGTTTGAGGGAAGAAGATCCTCATGTAAGGACGAATTATCCCGCATGGAGTTGCATTTCTAGTCGACTTTTCTCGAGATATTGAGCAGAATTCCGATCGAGGCAAGCGTGCAAAAAAGCGAAGTGCCGCCTGAAGAGATGAGCGGCAGCGGAATTCCTTTTGTAGGCACAAGGGAGAGCACCACGCTGATGTTGAAGAACGCCTGCAGCAGAATCGTAGAGGTGATGCCGAACGCCACCAGCCTTCCGAATGGGTCCTGGCTGCGGAACGCTGTCCGAAACCCGCGCACGCCGAGTACGACAAACAGCGTGACGATGCATAAGGCGCCGATAAAGCCAAGCTCTTCGGCAATGTTCGCGAAGATGAAATCCGTTGGGGCTTCCGGCAAATAGAAAAGCTTCTGCATGCCCTCCATGTATCCGCGCCCGCTAAAGCCGCCACTGCCAACAGCAATGAGTGATTGGCAGACGTGGTAGCTTGCGCCGGCAGCATCTTTTGAATCGCAATTCGGATTCAGAAAGACCAGCATGCGATCGCGTCGCCAAGGAACCATGAAAAGTAGAAACGCCAAGCCGGGCAACGAAGCACAGAATGCACCTAACAGATACCGCCACTCCATTCCGGCAAGTAGAAGCAGCATGGCCGTCACGCCAGCCAGCACCATAGATGTCCCCAGATCAGGCTGCTTCACGATCAGCAAAATGAAAACCACCGGCACCACGGCAGCGCGCAGAAGCGTATGTCGCCAGTCGCGCATGGAGTCAAGCCGCGTGTACAAAAACCACGCCAGAAACAACACCAAAACCAGCTTGGCAATTTCTGACGGTTGAAACGTGAAGTGGCCGCCGAAGCGAATCCAGCGATGCGTGTTGTGTGAACCGGGGATGAAAAAGACTGTGACCAACAGCAGAGTGGTGATGCTCAGTGCCGGGTAGATGAACTTGGGCGACTTGTAGATGCTGTAATCAATGTTCATCAGGACCAGCATGGCCGCGACACCCGCAAGCGCCCATCCCGCCTGCCGCCCCACGTCAGTGAATTCGGAGTGATACTTTGCTTCAGCAACCACAGCCGACGCTGAAAAGACCATGGCAAGACCCACCACAACCAGCAGCAGCGTCGTGAAAAATAGCCATTTATCGACGCCTATGCGTGCTGCCATGTTTTCCATCCTCGCCGTTGGCCGACGAGTTCTTTGAAAACGCGGCCCCGGTGCTCATAATTCTCAAACTGATCAAAACTGGAACAGGCAGGAGCCAGCAAAACTACCTCGCCGGGATGCGCAGCAGTGGCAGCCTCGGTCACTGCCTTCTCAAGCGTTTCGCACGATAGGATAGGCACAACACCACGCAACTGCGACTCGATCTTGTTCGCTGCCGAACCGATGGTGTAAATCGCGCGCACGCGCTCCCGCAGCAGTTCCTCAAGGCTCAAATAGGGTGAGCCCTTGTCTTTGCCGCCCATAATCAGATGGACTCCCGAGGAGAAGGCTGCAACAGCCTTGGCTGTCGCATCGACGTTCGTCGCCTTCGAATCGTTGTAGAAATCCACCCCATTGACTGTAGCGACGTACTCCAGCCGGTGCTCCACGGCCTGGAACGATTCAACGCCGCGCCGGATGGCCTCGGCAGGCACGCCGGCGAGCCGTGCTGAAACAACCGCCGCCAGCACGTTTTCAACATTGTGCGCGCCCTTCAGGGGAATGCTCTTCAGCGGCATGATTTGCTCGATGTCGCCGTGCTTGGCGCCGCGGAAAACCAGCGAACCATCCAGTAGCCAGGCGCCCTGTTCCACCGGATGCTCAAGCGAGAACCAGAATGTCTTTGCCGAAGTTCGGGTAGCAGCCTCGACCGTGGGCACATTGTCCGCATTCAGCACCACACAATCATGTTCGTCCATCGCCGCAAAAATGCGTTCCTTGGCGCGAGCGTAGTTTTCAAATGTGCCGTGCCGATCGAGATGATCAGGAGTGATGTTGAGGATCACCGCGATATCGGGATGAAACTCGATTGTGCTTTCAAGCTGAAAGCTCGATATCTCGAGCACGGACCATGTATTCTCGCTGCTCTGTTCCACGAGTTCAATGACAGGTACCCCGATGTTGCCGCCCACCAGCGCAGGCACGCCGCCTTTTTGCAGAATCTGGCCCGCAAGCGCCGTCGTGGTCGTCTTTCCGTTGGAACCGGTAATGGCCAGCATCCGGCCCTTCAGGAAGTGGGCGGCCAGTTCCACCTCGCCTATGACGGGCAAGCCAAAGCCTTTCACTTGCACCAGCTCCGGCGTGTCCAGTGGAACACCGGGGCTCACAACGATGAGATCCTGACGCCGGAACGTAAGCAGGCCGTGGCCGCCGGCCTCGACCATAATGCCTTCTTCAAGCAGCGCCGGAATTTCGTTGGCCAGCGCTTCGGCGCTCCGCACGTCACTCACCGTCACCTGCGCACCCTTGTGACGTAGAAACAGGGCCGCGGCCAGGCCGGATCTCCCCAGCCCAACGACCAGAACTTTTTTGCCTTTGAGCTCCATCATTAAAATCTCGTCCTTCGTCTCCAGGCCAATGCGCGTACTTTTATTGTGCACCGCGCCGCGGGCCGCTGCTTGCACGCCTACCGCAGTTTGAGAGTAGTAAGTGCAAACAATGCAAACACCAGCGCCAAGATCCAAAACCGGGTAATCACCTTCGATTCACTCCAGCCCAGTTGTTCGAAATGATGATGCAGCGGCGCCATCTTGAAGATACGCTTGCCATTCCGCAGCTTGTAACTGCCCACCTGCAGGATGACTGAGAGCGCTTCAAGAACAAATACCCCGCCGATAAAGGGCAGAAGCAATTCCTGGCGGATAATAATCGCGACCGTGCCAATAGCTCCACCCAGCGCCAAGGAGCCCACGTCGCCCATAAAAATCTCGGCTGGATGAGCGTTGTACCAGAGAAAGCCGATGGACGCGCCGACCATTGACCCGCAAAAGACAGTTAACTCGCCTACAAGCGGCATCCGCTGCAGTTCAAGGTAATCGGCAAACACTACGTGGCCGCTTACATAAGTGAGCACCGTGAGCGCAGCGGCCGCGATAATGGTGCACCCGATGGCGAGTCCATCAAGCCCGTCGGTCAAGTTCACGGCGTTGGTCGAGCCCAGCAGTACCAGGATAACGGCGATGACAAACGGGAGGAATGCGAGAAAGTAAAGATGCGGAACAGTTGTGGGCCAGTGCCACAGCATAGCGGGACGAAGGCTCTTGATGAACGGCACTGACATTTGCGTCGAGTACATTTTGAACTGCGTCAGAACCACCAGCGCAGCAGCCACTCCCGCAGCAGCCATGCACTGGTAAAGGAGTTTGGAGCGCGCTGTAAGTCCAAGACTGCGGCGCTTGACCACTTTGATGTAGTCGTCGGCAAATCCAATGGCGCCGAAAGCAAATGTTGAACCTACCGTAATCCACACCAGCGGATTGGCAGGATCGGACCAAAGTATGGTGGGCAACAAAATGGCAATGCCTATGAGCACGCCACCCATGGTGGGCGTGCCGGTTTTCTTCAGATGCGTCTGCGGTCCATCTTCGCGTACGTACTGGCCGATCTGAAATTCACGAAGCTTTTCAATCACGTAGGGCCCGATGAAAAGGGCGATCATAAGCGCAGTCAAGGAGGCAAAGGCAGTACGAAAAGTGAGATAGCGGAAGATCCGGAAAGGATGGAAGAAAGGAAACAGTTTTTCGTACAGCAGCCAGTAAAGCAAGTAGCCTCCATGCCGGAAAAGGGGCGGAAATATAACTCGATTCTACAGGCCAAAGCCCGATGCGCCGCGACACACTTCCGGGTTGATCTTTCTCCTTTATCTATCGGGGGGCTGGCCCGCCGACCGCCATTTTTCGGCCGTCGTATCCGTCACGACAACAGCGGAGGCCAAAGACAGAAATGCCGGACGGCCTTAAAGCCGTCCGGCGCTACTCCCATGGCTAACTATCTATTTTTCGCGACTTCTTCCACTGTGACTGGGTCGAGGAACGGCATGGCTGCACGCAGCTTTTTGCCGACAATCTCAATCGGGTGCTGTGCTTCAGCATCACGGAATGCCTGGAACTCCTTGCGGCCGGAATTCTGGTCGGCGAGGAAGCGCTTGGCAAATTCGCCGTTTTGGATTTCCGTCAGGATCTGCTTCATCGCCTTCTTGCTTTCCTCGTTAATGACGCGTGGGCCTGAGACGTAGTCGCCCCACTCCGCGGTATCGGAAATGGAATAGCGCATGTAAGCCAGGCCGCCGCGATAGATCAGATCGACAATGAGCTTGAGTTCGTGCAGAACTTCAAAGTACGCGCTCTCCGGCTGATAGCCGGCTTCAGTCAGAGTCTCGTATCCCGCCTTGATGAGCGCACTGACACCACCGCAAAGAACGGCCTGCTCGCCAAAGAGATCAGTCTCGGTCTCTTCCTTAAACGTGGTCTCAAGCACTCCTGCGCGAGTGCAGCCAATACCCTTCAGGTAACTGAGGCAAAGCGCGTGTGCGTTGCCGGTCGCGTCCTGGTGAACAGCGATGAGTCCGGGGACCCCGCCGCCTTCAGTGAACACCTCGCGCACGCGATGGCCCGGGGCCTTGGGAGCAGCCATGCCTACGTCAATGCCCGGCGCCGGAAGAATGGTCTTGAAATGGATATTGAACCCATGCGCAAACATCAGCAGCTTTCCCGCAGCCAGGTTCGGTCCCACTTCCTCGGCGTACAGCTTGGCCTGGGTCTGATCGGGAACAAGCATCATGACCACATCGGCCCACTTGGTGGCGTTGGCAACTGTGTCCACTTCAAGGCCGGCTTTCTGCGCCTTGGCAATGGACTTGGAAGTCGCGGACAGGCCGACTTTTACCTGAACACCAGAGTCCTTTAGGTTAAGAGCATGGGCATGCCCCTGTGAGCCGTATCCGATGATCGCTACCTTTTTCGCTTGGATCAAGGAGAGGTCAGCGTCGTGATCGTAGTAAGTCTTGGCCATGATTTCTCTTGTTTTCCTTTACATGCGCGGTTAGGTTCGGTTCAAAATCAGTAGGGGACGACTGTGAATCCAGTTATTTCGATCTCGCAGCCGCATCGTCTTCAATAGCGTCAGTGGCCTGCTCAACCTCTGCATCGGCGCTCGCGCCCATCGCACGCAGCACGCCGCTTGTGTGGTGGCCGCGACGCATGGTCATCTTGCCGCTTCGGCAAATTTCAAGAATGCGGCCGTCGTCTTCGCGCAACACTTCAATCAGGCCTTCGATCTTGCTTTCCACGCCGGTCATTTCGATCATCAGCGACTCCGAAGTGAGATCGACGATGCGCGCGCGGAACACTTCAACCAGATCGAAGATATGCGACCGAGACTGTGGCGTTGCGGCAACCTTGATGAGAGCCAGTTCGCGCGTAACCGCGGGAGCTTGAGCAATGTCGTCAACGTCAACAATATTCTCAAGTTTAAACAGGCTGGCGCGGATGCGGTGCCCGGCTTCGGCTGAGGCCTCGCAAACCAGAGTAAGGCGCGAAAGGCCGGCACGCTCGCTGCGACCGACTGTCAGCGACATGATGTTGATGTTAAGACGGCGAAAAAGCGACGCCACGCGCGTTAACACGCCCGGCAAGTCTTCAACGTATGCGACAAAGGTATGCAACATATGGGCAAGCTCCTGGCTCGTAGCTGTTAGCTATTAGCCTTTTCAGAGGTATTTCAGCTGTTCTGCACCCGAAGCATTTGTGTTTAATAGAGTGCCGAGAAACGCGTGAGAACCGATGTGACTCCCCGCTGCGCAGCGCAGCTAAAAGCTGAAAGCTAACAGCTATCAGCTGTTTTTACTCGTCGTCCGCTCTTTCTTCGAGCGGGTCGGGCCGGCGAATCATTTCATGCAGTGCGCTGCCGGCGGGAATCATTGGGTACACCGAGTCTTCCTTCTCAACCATGAAATTGAGCAGGAACGGACCTTCGCTGGAACGCGCTTCTTCGACTGCTGCCTCTACTTCAGCACGCGTGCGGACGGCGCGTCCCGGAATACGATGCGCATCGGCCAGCTTTACAAAGTCGGGGCTGACCAAAGGCGTGGCCTCATAGTTGCTCTCATAAAAGAACTCCTGCCACTGGCGCACCATGCCCAGGTAGCCGTTGTTGATAACGGCGATGTTGATCTTGATTTTTTCCTGGACGATTGTGGCAAGCTCGGCGGCGGTCATCTGGAAGCCTCCATCGCCGGCGATGACCCAGACTTCCTTGTCTTTGCAGGCCACTTTAGCTCCGATGGCCGCTGGCAGCGCGAATCCCATCGTGCCCAGACCGCCTGAGGTAACCAGGGTGCGCGGATGCTCGTGATGAAAGTACTGCGCTTCCCACATCTGATGCTGGCCTACGTCGGTGGCCACAATCGCGTTGCCGCCAGTGATGCGCCACAGATCGTGCATCACATGTGCCGCATACAAATGACCGGAGTCGGGCAGGTTCTTGATGTCGTGTACCGCGACCGCTCCCTTGCTGCTTTCAATGGTCTTGATCCACGCTGAGCCCTCACGGCCGCCAACACGCGGCAGCAATTTCTCCAGCACTTCACGCAAATCGCCGACCAATGCAACATCCACCTTGATGTTTTTGTTGATTTCGGCGGGATCAATTTCGATGTGGATCTTTTTCGCCTTCAGTGCATACGTTGCCGTAGTTCCGGTCACGCGATCATCAAAGCGCATGCCGCACGCGATCAGAAGATCAGCCTCCTGAATTGCGTGATTTACCCATGCTTCACCGTGCATTCCCATCATGCCCAGGTTGAGCGGATGCGATGCAGGAAAACCACCGAGGCCCAGCAACGTAAGCGCAACCGGGATCTGCGTACGCTCAGCCAGCGTCTGTATCTGTTCCATTGCGCGCGACTCGATTACGCCGTGACCGGCAAGGATCACCGGACGCTTGGCATTGCGAATGAGTTCTGCGGCCTCCGACAGCCCCTCGTCTTCCACATGCAGCATCGGATGTGGCCGATACGGCTTGGGCTTTGCTGCTTCAAAGTCGAAGATCGCGGTTCCCTGCTGCGCGTCCTTCGTTATGTCAACAAGCACAGGGCCAGGGCGGCCGGATTTTGCGATCTGAAACGCCTCGCGCAGCGCCTTAGCCAGGTCTTCAGTCTTGCTTATCAGAAAATTATGCTTGGTCACCGGCAGCGTGATGCCGGTGATATCCACTTCCTGAAAGGCGTCGGTGCCGAGGACCCTGCTGGAAACGTTGCCGGTAATGCAAACCATCGGAATCGAATCCAGCATCGCCGTCGCAATACCGGTAATGAGATTAGTTGCGCCGGGTCCGCTGGTTGCAATGCAAACGCCTACTTTGCCCGATGCGCGCGCGAAGCCGTCAGCCATGTGCGCAGCGCCCTGCTCGTGGCGTACGAGTACATGATGAATGGGGAACTTCCGAAGCGCGTCATAAGCTGGCAGAATGGCGCCGCCCGGATATCCGAATACATCCGTAACACCCTCGCCTACCAAGGTGGCCCACAGAATTTCAGACCCGGTAAGGCGGGTAGGTGTGGTCAGGTGAGCATTTTGGTCCGATGCCTTTGTTGCGTTCGCGTTTCCTTTAATCCCCATATGAACTCCTGTTTTACTGTCCGCTATTGACCGTTAGCTTATAACTCGAATTCTCTACTGCCAGGCACCAGCAATTAGCTAAGGGCGCTAAAAGCTAGCAGCTACTCTTACGTCGTCGCGCCCAATGAAGCGGAGTTGACGCGATCCACATATTTGCGGAATACGCCTTTGGGCCAGCGCAGTGCCGGCGCTTTAAAATCCTTGAGTCGAGCGGCCATTTCCGAATCGCTGATTTCAATATTCAGCTTGCGGTTGGCAATATCGAAGTGGATCATGTCGCCTTCGCGCACAGCGGCAATCGGTCCGCCGACAAAAGCTTCAGGAGCAACATGGCCTGCGGTAAAGCCGCGAGTCGCACCGCTAAAGCGGCCGTCGGTAAGCAGCGCCACTGTCGAACTCAGTTCGGGCATGCCGCTGATCGCTGCCGTAACTTGCAGCATTTCGCGCATGCCGGGACCGCCCTTCGGGCCTTCATAGCGGATCACAATTACATCTCCAGGCTTGATGCCGCCTGACTGCACAGCCTTGAAGCAATCCTCTTCACAATCGAACACGCGCGCGGGTCCGCGATGCTCATATCGTCCGGCTGCTGCAATCTTCATGACGCAACCTTCCGGCGCGAGATTGCCCTTAAGAATTACGAGTCCGCCGTTCGGCTTGATGGGCTTGTCAAACGTGTGAATCACCACCTGCCCCGGAGTCTCCTGCGCAAGCGCAGCCTCCTCACCCAGCGTTTTGCCGCTGATGGTCAGCGTCGATCCCTCCGCAAATCCAGCGTCGATCATGCGCTTGGCAAGTAGTCGCGAGCCGCCCGCCGCCTGGTAATCCGAAGCAACGTATTTACCGGCTGGCGTCAGGTCGCAGATGAACGGAGTCTTCTTGCTGATAATGTCGAAATCTTCAATCGAAAGCTCGATGCCCATTTCGCGCGCAATTGCCAACAAATGCAGCACGGCATTGGTGGAGCCGCCGCTAGCGGCCACGCTTGCAATCGTGTTCTCAATCGATTTGCGTGTGATGATCTGAGAGGGCCGCCGATTAGCGCGAACGGCATCCATCAGGATGCGACCTGCTTCGCGCGTCGCGGCGTGTTTGTCCTTTGCGGTTGCGGGAACTCCGGAGAGTTGGATCGGCGAAATGCCCATTATCTCAGCACTCATGGCCATAGTGTTGGCGGTAAACTGGCCGCCGCATGCGCCCGCGCCGGGACAAGCATTCGCTTCCAATGCCTCCAACTGATCTTCATTGATGCGGCCGTCGGCAAACGATCCGATGCCTTCAAACACGTTTTGAATCGTAATATCGACGCCGTTCAATTTGCCGGGAGCGATCGAGCCCCCGTAGAGCATCATGCCGGGAATGTCGAGCCGGCAGAGCGCCATGATGATGCCGGGCATGTTTTTATCGCAACCGCCAATCCCAACCAAACCGTCAAAAAGATTGCCGCGTGCCACCAGTTCAATGGAGTCGGCAATCACTTCGCGCGAAACCAGCGAAGCCTTCATGCCCTGCGTGCCCATCGTAATGCCGTCGGAGATCGTTACTGTGTTGAACTCCATTGGCGTGCCGCCGGCCTCGCGAATACCTTCCTTTAATGCCTCAGCCACTTCACGCAGATGCATATTGCAGGTGCCAATCTCAGTCCACGTATTCGCGATGCCGATAATCGGCTTGTGCAGATCTTCCTTGGCATAGCCGGCTCCGCGCAGATAAGAACGCGCGGCAGCGCGGCTGGGGCCCTCAGTCAACGGGATACTCTGGCGTTTTCCTTCGATGGTCATTTGCTCTCTTCGTTCGCTAGTTGTCAGCTATTAGCTTTTAGCTGTTAGCTTGTCTGTGCTGCCGTTAAGGTTGTTCAGTTCTACTGTTGCCAATCAAAATCGTTTGCCGCTAGAGCGTCCATCCTCTGCAGCGAAAAAGCTAAAGGCTAAGAGCTAACAGCTCTCTTTTCATTTCGCCTTCAGCCAATTTGCCTCATCGTGCTGCTTTTCAAATTTGTCCAACTCGTCCCCATGGCGCAGAGTCAAGCCGATATCGTCCAGCCCCTCAACGAGGCAGAACTTGCGAAACGGGTCGAAATCAAAGCTTGCCTTGAATCCGCGCCCATCCGTCACCGTCTGCGCTTCTAGCGAAACCGTGAGCTGATAGTTCGGAATCGTGCTGGCGTTCTTCAGCAATTCATCAACCTGCTCCTCGCTCAGCTTCACCAGCACAATGCCATTCTTACCTGCATTCGAAAAAAAGATGTCGGCGAAAGTCGGCGCAATCACTGCGCGGAATCCGAAATCAGAAAGTGCCCACGCCGCATGTTCACGGCTCGACCCGCAGCCGAAATTCTTCCCCGCAATCAGGATCTGCGCGCCCTTATAACGCGAGTCGTTCAAAACAAAATCCGTAATCGGCTCGCCCGCGGCGGTTTGCCGCCAATCGAAAAACAAGAAATCCCCGTAGCCGGTGCGCTCAATGCGCTTCAAAAACTGTTTGGGAATAATCTGGTCTGTATCAACGTTGGTGCGATCCAGAGGCATCGCCAGTGATGTAAGAGTGCGAAACGGTTCCATTAAGCAGTTACCTCCTCCCGCACGTCCCAAGTGCGGATATCCACAAAGTGCCCGGCAATCGCGGCAGCTGCGGCCATCTCCGGGGAAACCAGGTGCGTGCGTCCACCGCGCCCCTGGCGGCCTTCAAAGTTGCGGTTGCTCGTTGAAGCGCAACGCTCACCCGGCGACAGAATGTCAGGATTCATGCCCAGGCACATGGAGCAGCCCGGTTCGCGCCAATCAAATCCAGCTTCGCGGAAGATGCGATCCAATCCTTCCTGCTCGGCCTGCGCCTTTACCTGCTGCGATCCCGGAACCACCATCGCGCTTACGTGGCTTGATACCTTGCGGCCCGCTGCGATGCGTGCCGCAGCGCGCAAATCTTCGATGCGTCCGTTGGTGCAGGAACCAATAAACACGCGGTCAATCGCGACCTCGGCAAGCGGCGTTCCGGCTTTCAGATCCATATACTCCAGCGCACGCTCAAACGATTTGCGATCGATCTCCGTTGCAGCGTTCGCCGGATCAGGCACATTCGCTGTGACAGGAGCAACCATGCCGGGGCTCGTTCCCCAACTCACGTACGGAACCAGAGTCGCCGCATCGATCACCAGTTCACGATCAAACTTTGCGCCCGGGTCGGAGGGCAACTTGCTCCACTCGGCAACTGCCTTGTCCCAATCCGCGCCCTTGGGCGAGAACTGGCGACCCTTCAAATAGGCAAACGTCGTTTCGTCAGGAGCGATCATGCCCGCACGCGCGCCTGCCTCGATGCTCATGTTGCAAACGGTCATGCGACCTTCCATCGAGAGCGAACGAATGGCCGAGCCGGCATACTCAATTACGCAGCCGGTTGCGCCATCGGTGCCGATTTTGCCGATAATGGCCAGAATCACATCTTTCGCGGTTACGCCTCGCGGTAGCTCGCCTTCGACCGAGATGCGAAAGGTCTGCGGATTCGATTGTGGCAGCGTCTGCGTGGCAAGCACATGCTCCACTTCGCTGGTCCCAATGCCGAACGCCAGAGCACCAAACGCGCCGTGCGTCGACGTGTGCGAGTCACCGCAAACGATGGTCATTCCTGGCTTGGTAATGCCCAGTTCCGGTCCGATGACGTGCACAATTCCCTGCTGGCGCGAGTCGACGTCGTACAGTTCGATCCCAAAGTCCGCGCAGTTCTGGCGCAGCGTGGAGATCTGCTTCGCGGCAATCTGGTCCACAATATGCAGCCGGCCCTCAAGCGTAGTGGGCACGTTGTGATCCACCGTCGCGATTGAACGATCGGGCCTGCGCACTTTGCGCCCGGCGAGCCGTAGCCCTTCAAACGCCTGCGGCGAAGTGACCTCATGCAACAATTGCAGGTCAATATAGAGCAGCGTGGGCTCGCCCTTCGGTTCCACCACCACATGCCGCTCCCATACCTTTTGAAATAATGTCTTCGGTTCAGTGCTCATGAAACTCCTGAATGCAGCCGTTAGCCGTTAGCTTGGTTTTGCTCATCAAAACGGTATTTTAATTGTTCGCAATCGCGATCCACCGATACCGCTGTTCGGCAATTTCGCTAATAGCTAACAGCTAATAGCTGCTCTTTAACTGTTTCCCGTACCTTCGCTCCCATTTCTTTCGTCGAGAGCACCGTTAGCCCTTCCTTGCTGCCGCGTGCCAAGTCTGGAGTGCGGAAGCCCTGCTCGAGAACCTTGCGCACCGAACTCTCAATCGCCAAAGCTTCAGCCTCGAGCCCGCCGGAGTGGCGCAGAATCAGCGCCGCGGTAAGAATTGCACCGAGCGGATTCGCAAGCCCCTTGCCCGCGATATCTGGGGCCGAACCGTGAACCGGCTCGTACAGATTTACCTTGCCGCCGATCGTTGCCGAAGGCAGCATGCCAAGCGAGCCCGTAATCACTCCCGATTCGTCGGTGAGAATATCGCCAAACAGATTCTCCGTCACCACAACGTCAAAGTCGCGAGGCCGATTCATAATGTGCATTGCCATGGCATCGATGTATTGGTGTTCCAGCATCACGTCGGGAAATTCTTTCGAAACTTCAATCGCCACCGCGCGCCACAACTGGGACACCTCAAGCACGTTGGCCTTGTCCACACTGCACAGCTTCTTCTTGCGATTCTGTGCCAGCTTGAACGCGATGCGAACCACGCGCGCCACTTCATCTCGCGTGTAAATCATTGTGTTGAAGCCGACGCCTTTTTCCTTATCGCATTCGCGAGGCTTGCCAAAATAGGCGCCGCCCAGAAGCTCGCGCACAAACATAATGTCGACGCCTTCAATCACTTCAGGGCGCAACGGACTGTTCACCGTCAGTTCCTTGAATGAAAAACATGGCCGCAAATTTGCAAATCCACCCAGCGCAGCACGCAGGCCAAGCAATCCAGCCTCGGGCCGCTTGTCCGGCGCAAGTGCATTAAATTCGTTGCCGCCTACTGCTCCCAGCAGAACCGCATCGGAATTGAGAGCCGCGTCCAGCGTTTCCTTCGGGAGAGGCGTGCCGTCCTGCACAATCGCCACACCGCCAATGCGCTTTTCATCGAACGAAAAATCGTGCCCGCCTTGCGCGGCAATTTGCTTCAATACTGCAACGGCTTCATTGGTAACTTCGGGGCCGATGCCGTCGCCGGCTGTAATCAGAATCTTCAGCTTCATTGCTTCCTCAGTAAATAAATGATCGGTGGACAGTGGTCAGTTAAGTGCAGCCGGCGCACAACAAGTTCGCGCGTCATCGCATCGACTGCTGACGAGGTCTTCAATCCAGTTCGGCTACTGGTTCCTGCTTCCGCTCACGAATCTGATCGGGCAACAGCCCGACAAGATCCTGATCGTAGATATTCTTTTTTCTGTCGGCCAGCGCGACAAACCTGTAATAGACGTGCTGCAACTCATCGCGTGTGAGCGTATATCCCAGCTGCTCGAGCCGGTGACGCAGTGCAGCGCGGCCGGAATGCTTGCCCAGAATCAGGTGCGTGCGGGCGACGCCCACAAGTTGCGGCGTCATGATTTCGTAGCAAAGCGGGTTAGCCAACATACCATGCTGGTGAATGCCTGACTCGTGCGCAAACGCATTCGCTCCAACTACCGCCTTATTCGGCGACGGCCTGAACGTGATCAGGTTGCCGAGCACTTCGCTCGTAGGATAAAGCTGGTCAAGCTTGATGGACGAATCCACGCCATAACGGTCTTGCCGCACGTAGAGCGCCGCCGCAATCTCTTCCAGCGCCGCGTTACCCGCGCGCTCACCAATTCCATTGATCGTGCACTCTACTTGCCGCGCACCAGCGTCAATAGCGGCCAGCGAGTTTGCTACCGCCAGGCCGAGATCATCGTGGCAATGAGTTGACAGCACGATTCCCTGCGCGTCAATGGCAGGAATCCGCTCTCGTACCTCGCGGAACATCTTTGCGTATTCTTCAGGAGTGGTGTAACCGACCGTATCCGGCATGTTGATGGTGGTTGCGCCTGCCTCGATCGCAATGCGCACCATCTCGATGAGAAATTCGCGATCCGAACGGGTAGCGTCCTCCGGCGAAAATTCCACGTCATCAGCCAGCGAACGCGCCAGCCGGACTGACTCCCCGCAGGTTTCCAGCGCTTCAGCGCGGCTCATCTTGAGCTTGTATTCAAGGTGCAGGTCGCTCGATGCGAGAAACACGTGTATGCGGGCACGATCGGCAAACTGCAGAGCGCGGGCCGCCATTTCAATGTCTTCCGTTTTGGCGCGCGCGAGGGATGCAATGCGCGGCTTGCGAACGGCCTGCGTAATGGTGGCAATGGCCGCAAAGTCGCCCTCGGACGCCATCGCAAAGCCCGCCTCGATGATATCTACGCCCAGATCCTCGAGCGCATGCGCCATCGTCAGTTTTTCCTGCGTCGTCATGCTGCAGCCCGGCGACTGCTCGCCATCCCGCAGGGTGGTGTCGAAAAATGCTACATGTTTTTGAGTCATGTACTCGCCTGCCAGGGGGAAGTCCTTCTCTGACTATTCCAGTGTCTCGCATTGGGGGCGTATAACGCAAAGTTATTATTGTTGGGTGACCGATAAGATATACTTATGCACGGAACGCCGCACGTCCAATCAGGTCAGCGACTTATCAGCGGGTAATCAGCCGGCAATGGAACTACGCGAGCATTTGCACAATAGATTTGCTGTCTCACTCATTCTGGACCTGCAGGGGTGATCCGTGGAACTTAACCAGCTCGAAACATTTATTGCGGTCGCTGAAGAGCGCAGCTTTTCGCGCGCTGCTGTGCGCATGCACCGTACCCAGCCCGCCATCAGCCAGGTGATCCGCAAACTTGAGGAATCCATAGGCGAATCGCTGTTCGACCGAGCCTCGCGAGACGGCTCGCTCACCGCTGCGGGAACTCTGTTGCGCGACTATGCACAGCGACTGCTGGCACTCCGGCGCGAGGCATCCAGCGCGCTGGGGGAATTGAAGAGCCTAGAACGCGGGCACCTGCAACTGGCGGCCAACGAGTACACCTGCATGTACCTGCTGCCGGCCATCGATGCTTTCCGCCGAGAGTTTCCGCATGTAAACGTAACGGTGCACCGCACCCTTGCTTCGCGCGTGCCGGAGGAGCTGAATCTGCGCACTTTCGAATTGGGTGTCGTTTCGTTCAAGCCCGACCCGACGCAGTTCCGCTCCATCGCTGTCTATGGTGACAGCCTCGCCTTTATCGTCAGCCCTACTCATCCTCTCGCCTCCGTCGAGCGGGTTTCCATCAACGACCTCGGCAGCGAGCTTTTTGTGGCCCACAACGTCACTTCGCCACTCCGCCGCAAAGTGATCGAGGCATTTCAGCGCTACCGCACGCCCCTCAACATGGGGATAGAACTGCCGACCATCGAAGCGATCAAGCGCTTTGTCGCGATGGGCAACGGCGTGGCATTGGTGCCGCACCTGGCCGTGGCTCGCGAATTGGAAACCGGCGACCTGGTTCGCGTCTTCGTCGATGAACTCGACATTCGCCGCGTGTTGCGCCTTGTGCATCGGCGCCAGGCCACGCTATCTTATGCAGGCAAGGCCTTCCTGCAAACTCTCAAAGACTTGGCGCGCCGCAATGGTCCTCCCTTCTACTTTCAAGTGGAGAGACACGGTTGACAACGGTGCCCGATTCTGCAGAATTGCGTCTAAACACCAACTGAAGATTCCGTTGAACCTGAAACGCTTCGAACCCGCTCAGGCCATTTACAATGCTGAGAGCGGGGCCCGGAGGAACCGGCGCGCCGGAATCGCCAAAGCTTGTTGCCAGCCGGACGGTTGTGCAGTCGTGAGGATCAGGATCGAATGAAGAAGATCTCTTTAATAGCTTTACTGCTGGCCGTGTGTGTGGCCGCAGGCCGTGCGCAGGAAAGCCGTCAGGACATAAGCCTTAGCGGTACGGCGCTGATTGAGCCGTTCAAGGCTTCATCCACAACCGTTCAAGTAAATTCCACTCCTGCATATGGCGGATTGCTCAGCTACCGCTTTATGCTCACCCCGACGAATGCGCTCGAAGCCAACTACGGTCTGACCTATCAGAACAGCATTGGCTATTATGTAAACCCCAATCATTACAAGGTGCTGACCCGGACCCAGGAAATCTCCGCGGCGTTTGTTCGTTCTTTCGTGTTCAAGAATTTCAATCCTTTCGTCGAAGCCGGTCCGGCGGCCCTTATCTTTCTGCCGATCCGCAACTCCGGAACAACCACCGTCGACGTCAAGCAGCAGACTTCAATAAGCGCAATGTATGGCGCCGGATTCGCCTATGAAGTGAGCCCCAGTTTCGATATCCGCGTGGAATATCGTGGACTAGTTACCAAGGTCCCCACGTTCGGACTAGAGCAGCTGAGCACGAACCGCTGGTACAACATCAGCAATCCCGCTATCGGCGTGGCATATCACTTCTAGATCTTTTCAGTTGCAGGTGCAAGAAAGGGGATGGGCTGCGGCTTGTCCCCTCTTGTTTTGAGCTCCCAATTTACCAGCGCGAGCGGCTACATCTCCGCTTCTCTGTAGCGGCCTAGTTCCTTCACCATGGCGCAGTGCCGATTCAGCGCATCCAGTGCGAGTAACGATTCTTCGCTCGATCGAATCTGGCAATCGACATAGAAGACGTACTCCCACGGGCTGCCGTGTACTGGGCGCGATTCGATTTTGGTCAGGTTGGTTCCCAGCGCGGCAAGCTCATTGAGCACAGCTACCAGCGATCCGGGACGGTTTTCCACGGAAAAAGCGATGCTGATTTTGTTTGCTTCAGGATCGGACTGCGAATCGGGCCCACGCCGGACCAGAAAAAAGCGCGTGTAGTTCTCCGGGTTGTCCTCGATGCCGGCCTGGAGAATTTGCGCCCCGAAATATTCGGCCGCTGCCGAGCTGGCTATGGCCGCCGCGCGTCGATCGTGCTGCTCCACAATATGCTTTACGCTGCCGGCCGTATCGTAAAACGCAGTGTCGCGCATGGCACGATGTTCGGCCAGAAAACGACGGCACTGCGCCAGCGCAACGGGATGCGAATACACGCGATCGATCTCGTTGATCTTTGCGCCGCGAATAACGATCAGATTGTGCCGGATGCGAATCAGCGTCTCGCCATCAACCTTTACATCGTGCGCCAGCAGCAGGTCGAAATGCTCGAGCACTGACCCGGCCAGGCTGTTCTCAATCGGAATTGCCGCGGCGTCCACCCTGCCTTCAGTCAACGCGGCAAACACATCCGCCGAAAGAGCGCACGGCACAATCTCCGCGCTCGGCTCCAGCTTCAACGCCGCTTCGTGGCTGAATGAACCAGGTTCTCCCTGTATGGCAATCTTCATGCGGACGCGACTTGCTCCTGTTTGATTTGATTCCGGTGTTGCGGGTTACCAACCATACTACAGCGGTTCAACTTCTAAACCAGAGATCGACAGCCACAAAAGCGAAGAACACCATCGCGATCACGCCGTTCATCGTGAAAAACGCCGCGTTCAACCTGCGCAAGTCGCGCGGCGAAACAATGGAATGCTCATAACCCAGCAACAGCGCCACTGAGGCAACGCCGAGCCAGCCGGCCCCGTTGAAGTGGAAAAGCATCCCGAACCACACCAGCAGGGCGAGCATGGCCAGGTGCATCAGGCGCGCAATCCAAAATGCCGCCGAAATCCCCATGGCCTGCGGCAGGCTGTACAGCCCTGCTGCACGATCGTGTTCGAAATCCTGGCACGCATACAGCACATCGAAGCCGCCCACCCAAAGCGTCACAGCTGCTGTCAGCACAAGAATGCGTGGGTCAAGACTGCCGCGTACCGCAATCCACGCAGCTGACGGAGCCAATCCCAGCGCAAGTCCAAGTACCAGGTGAGACCACCGCGTGAGACGCTTCATGTAGCTATAGCCAAGCAGCACGATGAGCACTACCGGCGACAGATAAAGGGTCAGTCGGTTAAGCGCTGCGGCCGCGCAGACGAACACCAGCCCGGCGACAATTGTAAATCCCAGCACAAACTCTTTCGAAAGCAACCCGGCGGGAATGGCGCGGCTGCTGGTTCGCGGATTGGCTGCATCAAGCTCGGCATCAGCCCAGCGATTAAACGCCATCGCACAGGAACGTGCCGAAACCATGGCCACCAGCACCAGCACAACGGTCCGCCACGGCGGCAATCCATTGGCCGCCAACAAAACGGCCGTAAGCGCAAACGGCAACGCAAAAATCGAGTGCTCCCACTTAATCATTTCGAGAGTCGTGCGAATTTTATGAAAGATTCCGGACATGGCTTATCAGATCTAAGTGTACTTGAGCACGAGAGCGCCGCCGTTTGCGTTCATCGTGCCGTCAGCAGCCACTCCGCAATTGCAAACAGACCGCCCAGGACGAAGAGCGTTCCAAAAATCTGCTTGTTGTATTGGGCCACCAGCTTCGGAAGGTAAATATCGAAATTCGGCGAATCTTCCGGCGCAAACCGCGCGGCGAGGTCGGTCAGCGGACACCTGCAGCGATTCACCGCCAGCACCAGGCACTCCAGCAGCACCAGCCCTGCAAACGCAGCCGAAGCATTAAAGTGATGCAATCCGGCCGAAACCGGAACAGCAAGGATGCATGAGACAAAGAACACCCACACCACAGTGTGAACAACTTTGACAGTGACGAGCGCAGCGGTCGGATCGGGCTCGGTTTTCATGCGAAGGATCATTCTACGGCCGCCGGCTGCGTTCAGGTATCGGGCCGCAGGCTCGTCGGTGTACCTTTCTTTGTGGGACTGTTTCTTTGTAGAACTTTGGAGGGAACAGATGAAGAGATCGCAGATCAATCGATGTATTGGTGAGGCTGCTGCATTTTTTGCGGAGAACCGATTCGCGCTGCCGCCCTTTGCAGGCTGGTCGCCCGCCGATTGGCAGCAGCGCGGCAACGAAGCCGCCGAGCTGCGCGCTTACAAACTCGGTTGGGATGTGACCGATTTCAACTCCGGAAATTTTCCGTCGATCGGGCTCACGCTCTTCACGCTGCGCAACGGTCCGCCTCACGGTAACGGCAAAGTCTATGCGGAAAAAATTATGTATGTGCGCGAAAACCAGATCACGCCGTTCCACTATCACGTGCGCAAAACAGAGGACATTATCAATCGCGGCGGCTCCGGAACGGGCAAGTTGGCCGTGCAGCTTTACAACCGGGGGGCCGATGGCGGATTTGCGCAGACGCCCATAACCGTCGTCTGCGACGGTGTCACGCGCACTGTTGACGCCGGCGGCATTGTCACGCTTGGCCCTGGCGAGTCCATTACGCTCACGCCCTATCTCTACCACCAGTTCTACGCCATGGAGGGCGACGGCTTGATCGGTGAAGTCTCGTCAGTGAACGACGACGCAACCGACAACTACTTCCGCGAGCCATTGCCGCGTTTTCCGCAGGTCTTTGAGGATGAGCCGCCCGAGCACCTGCTTTGCACCGAGTACTAGAAACCCATGACAGCCCCGGAGAGCATTCGTATCCGGGGCCATCCGGCATTTCGCTTGCGTTTGCTTACTGCCGTTCAGACGGTTGACCCGCCACTTGCAGATAGTTCTTTACGCTGAAAACACCCGGAACGCTGTTGGCTTGCATGTAAGCCGCATCCTTGTCAGCCTTTGAGTCAACTACGCCATACAGTTCCACATTGCCGTTCTGCACAGAAATGCGAATCGGCTTCGCAGGATCGATCGCATATTTGTTCAGCGTCGTGAACCCGTATACTGCGCGAGCGACTGCCATACGCGTCTGGTCGTCCATCATCGAAACAGGATCCACTTCGATGTTGTCCACCATGTCTTTTACGCCTGGCGTGGTCGCGACAATCGCCAGCGCAGAATCACGGTTGAAATAGTTATGGGCATGCCCTCCAAGCGTCACCACACCATTCTTCACGTTGAGGGCAATGGCATCGAACGTATGGCCGAATCCAACCCGATCATAAGTCAGCTTGTCGGATAGCTTCTTCTGCAATTCAGCGTCGGAGATATCCTTACCTGCCACTTCAATCTGATTGCGCACCGCTGTTACACCTTTGGTGTGCATCGCTCTTTTCTCGGCGTCAGCCTTGTACTCGTAAAGGTCTACCGTTCCCGTAAGAGTCGCAAGCCCGTCCTTCATCGTGACATGCACGTTCTGGAATTGCTTTTTGTTCAGCCGCGACTGGACAGCTGCGGCATTGTCCTCGCCCTGAGCCTGCGCGGTCCCGCTGGCGATCGCGGCATTCGCCACGAGGGGAGCGCCTGAAACTACACCGGCGAAAATAACCGCTGCGAGGATTGTTTCGATTTTTCCATTGAGTTTCTTCATGTTAAACACCTCTTCGTTCCTACACAGACCTCTGATGCAGGCCGGAACGACTGGGGCCAATTCATCATCCTTTCCAACAGACACAGATTCAGCGAAAAAGTTGTTGTCACAGACAATTCCAGATGAATTGGTCTGCCGGACGCAGGCAATGAAATCACTTCTCGATTTCTGCTTTTTGCGGGATATCGTTTACCGGTAGCGACGAGTGGCTTTCACAACCATTGAGAACACGCCAGCTTCGTCGCGGGCCACCAGCAGCGAAACGTGACGATTAATGGCAATTTCCGCCTGCAGCAACTGTTGCCCGGTGGTGTTCACGTCTGTGGCGTAGGTCAACGTCACGTTTCGGCCCAACTGCTCCTCAACAATGATGCGCGAGGTGGAGTTACCGAACGGTCCAAGGTAGTTGGGGTCCACCTTCACCGAGCCGGCTCCGAACAGCTTTTGCACCCGGCTTGATACCGTGGCATTCAGAGCGCCGCCCAGAAGCGCGTCCGTGGTTGGGTTTGAAAGCGCCTGCTCCTGCTGCTGCGTATAGAGCCGCTGTTCATTGCCGGTGCGCCCAAGCGCCAGCAATGCCACAACATCCGATTCAGGCATCGGCGGATCGCTGCGATACGTCACCGACAGTTTGTCGAGGACGCCGTGCAACGCCAGCGTAATGTCGTAGTCTTGCACGCGGGCATTCGCGCTTAAATCGATGATCGGTTCAATGCGCACTGGATTGGTAAACGTAATGTCGCCGCGCTGCAACTCATAGCGCGTACCAGCGATCATCGCGTTGCCTTCCGTTACCGACACTCGGCCCAATAGCGACGGCGTCGCTACAGTTCCACGCAAGCGCAGGTCCACGTCGCCGGCGAGCTTTGCAAACGCATTCTGAAAATTCAACTGCGGCGAGGAATGAATGCGCACATCGAGACGAACGTGAGTCGTGGGCGAGTTCGGTGAAACCGTACTCTGGCCTGACTTCGCCTGCGAGGCCAGCGCTGCAAAGTCCAGATCCTGGCTCACTGAGAAGCGCGTGATCAGCACATCGCCGGAAAGCAGCATACTGCTCTGCGTGCCCTGCAGATGGAGGTTTGCATCTGCCAATGAGCTAATGCCCTGCGGATAACGAATGCGTACCCCCTTCCCCGTGACCGAAAGGTCCGCATATACGCCATGTTGATACGACAGATAGCCGGCTACGCTTAGCGGACCGCCGCCGCTCATAGCGGTCAACGTCCGCACCTCAAGCCGATCCTGGTTGAACTCCAGCCTGCCGCGCAACTGGCTCAGTCCGTTGGGCAAATCTCCAAAAGATAACGCGCCGTTCTCAATTTCGATTCTGCCCTGCAGCGACGGATCCTTCAGAGGTCCGTGCGCTTCCACCTGGAATGATGTGTTTCCTGACGCAGTAATATCCGAATCAATTGTTTGTACCAGCTTCAGATTCACTGCTCCGCTAACTGCAACATCCAGTTGGCGCGCACCGTTCAGCGCGAGGGTTCCTTGCCCGCGCAAATCGGTGTCCTCGCCGGTCACATGCAGCGGATCAAGCTGAATGCGCTCGTTGGCGATCGTCGCATGAACTTCGCCCGAGCTCTTCAGGTGCACGCCGGACACGGTCGCTTCCACTTCCTGCAGGCGAGCTTCACCGCGGAGCTGCTCAGGATGCGCCATAGGCCCTTCCAACGTGATTACGCCGGCAATTGCGCTCTCGCCGGTCAACTGCTTGATGTGCGCGAGTCTCAGGAGGGAATCAATGTTGAATTGCGAGAAGTCGATTCGAGCCTGCGTCTGGTAATCCGATTTAAGCGTGGTTTGGCCGTGCAAGTTCAGCGCCGCGGTATCCAGGCGCGTCGTTACGTCGTATACCAGCGCATGGTTCACGGTTTTCGCATTCAGTTGCAGAGCCCCCACAGGCTCGCCCCCAAGCGCCAGGTTCCCGAGCGTTGCATTCCCCTGCAATTCCGGATCTTCAAAAGTGCCCGTCCCTTGTACGTTGAACGCCAGCTTACCGCTGGCGCCCCAGTTCTGGCGCCTGATCGATTCGATCTTTGCAACGTCGATACCAGTACTCTTCGCGTCCAACTGAAAACGTTTGGATTGCAGGCCGTAGCTGCCCGACGCCGCAATTGCGCCTGCTCCAGTCGCAATTGAAATCGACGAAAGGCTAATCACCTTGCCAGCCAGGCTTCCCTGCGCGCGAACTCGATTCACAGGTTCGCCATACACGGTTCCTGAATCAAGCTGTACCCATCCGCTGCCGTTGGGTGAACCGATCGCCCCGTCCACCTTCAACTCCGCATCGAGCGATCCAGTAAAGGGCAGCTTCATTCTGAGGAATGATTGCAGTTCCTCGGCGCTAATCTTTGCCGCATCCAGGCGGAGACTGAGCAACGCATTTTGATCGAAAGACGGTATCCCGGCTGTGCGGTTCGCAACCGGCGTAGCTTTGCCGACCGGCGAGGTCGACTGCGCCGCACTCAGCGTACCGGCTACGGAGACTTTAGTATCGCCACGCTGCAACACACCATGCTCAACCGTAATGCGGGTCGCCGAGTAGGTTCCGAAAGCATTCACCGAATCCAGATGCACTGTCTTTGTCTGGCCTGGAGCTGCATTCGTTTCCGAAGCCGGCACGGGCAAGTCCAAATCAAGCTGCGTCGCAACCAAATTGCCTGCAATGCGGGGATTGGAAAGCGAGCCCGCCCACGACCCGTGAAAATCCGCCTGCCCGCCCAGCGAAATAGGGAGCGCCGCTGTTCCGGATTTGCCGCGGTGCTGCAGGCCAAGACTGCGCAAAACAGTGTCGAACTCGCCCAAGTTTCCAGTATGAAAATCCACCGTCAATGCCGACGCACTCGAAATAGGATATGCACCGAGTGCGCCACGCACAGTTAAATCGCTTGAGGGCAAGTGCAGTTCAACCTTGCGCACATCCACTGCGCCGTTGCGCTGCATGTAGGTGGCGTCCACTACGCCGGAACCGCCTACTTCGCCGGCCGGCGGATGCGGCGAGGAACGCAGATTAAGATTCGCCGCCACTTTCAGCGAGTCCGTTTCGCCGTTAAACCAGGTCGCCGTTGCCGAACCATTCACGATGGACGCGATGCCAAGCCGCTGGAATGGCGGCTCGCTCACCATGTCGAGAATCGAATCGAGAGAAACGTCTTTAGCTTCCGCCGTCACTTTCCCGTTCATGGGAAGCGTTTCAGGCGTGATGACTGGTTCAATCGCACGCTCTCCGTTACCCTTTGTACTCAATGGCGCGCTGACGCCAGACACGGTGTCAACGGATTCTGCAATCCAGGGACTAAGATCAACCGTGCCCTCAAATTGTCCGCCCTGCCGCAAGCGCGCCACGATCGACGAAATCAGCAGTCGCTGGTTGTCAGCGTGAACGTTCGCATCGAGCCGCACACCGGTTGCGGTAGCACCCGGCCCAATATAAGCTCCCCCCTCGACATGAACCTTGCCGTCGGAATTGAAACGGCTGCCTCGCCCGGTAATGCTCAAATCAAGATGAGTAATGCCGGCCGGCGCAAACGGATATCCGGTAATCGGATTGAGGAGGCGCATATCCAGATCGCCCATCACCTTCGCCTGCCAACGAGGATGCGTGAAGTCCTGGACTGCGCCGGAGATATTAAGTGAATGCGATGTCTTCTCCGGTTCGCGTGCCGTAAGTCGCAAGGATTGCAGCGTTGCAGACGTCCGCGTCAGATCGAGCATTGCCTGAAAATAGCCGTGCACAGGTTTGGGTTTTTGCCGCGACTGATCCTTTGCAACCACACGGTTGAGAGTGAGATCCGTGGCCCCGGTTTCAATGCGATAGGCCTCAGGCGCATGGAGCGAACCGGCTATGCGCCGCAACTGAATCGAGACATCCTCTGCCTGCAGATTGAGCGGAGCGTTCCGGTGCTGCGCGTCAAAAGATGAAGCGCGGCTTTCGAATTCAATGTAGCCCTGCTCCACCGAAAGATGATCAGCCTTCAAATCAAAGAGCGTGTCGATTGGATGCTGCTTCGGGCTGACGGGACGGCTCGGCTTCGGCAGGTTAGTCGATCCGTCCTCATAAACAATCAGGTGGAAGACCGGACGCGCAATATCCAAATCGCGCAGCCGTACGCTCCGGCTCCAAAACTCCAGCAGGCTCACGCCTGCCCGCAACCGCTCGATCTGCATGAGCGGGGTTTCGCCCTGCGTTTCACGGCCATGAATCACAAGGCCATCAGCTTCAGCTTCAAGCTGAAGCAGGTTCCAATGGAATGTTGCGATCTGAACACGTCCGCCGGTTGCCTGTTGCAATTCGGTGATCAGGCGCTGGCTCACCCTGCCTTCAAACCACGCAGAGCTCATGACTAAATAAATGCCGGTCGTCGCCAGCACCAGTAATATCAGGATTCCAGCAATTGCCAGCGGGACATGACGCAGAAAGAAACGCCGCAGTCTTCGCCGCCTGACCGGCTGCTCCGGATCGGAAGACTGCTCAGGCCCCTGAGGCTGCTCAGCCAGTTGCTGGGCTGTTTCGTGAGAAGGAAGATCGGGCTCGCTCATTGGGTTTCCTTCTCCGCAGGCTGCGGGGTTCTTTTCCCGGCTTCATCTCTGGGATCTTCAAGCGACGGATCCAGGACTTCGACGTCGCCCTGATTACGCAGATTTGTCAGCCACTCATCAAAAAGAACATTCACATGCTGCTGCAGCAAGATTTCTCCGATCCGCGACGCCACCTTTTCGAGCGACGGGGGTTGGTCTCCCGGTTTGTACTGCGGCAGAAGCGTATTGCGGTAATAGTTCTCGATCTCTTGCGGCGGAATATGAATTCCGGAGCGAAAGCGCTGCTCAATGAATCTTAGGATTTCAAGTCGATTGCGGAAATATGCGGCAACGCGCTCCCGCGTCAGATGGTGCTCGGCAAGAAACGCATCCCAGCCTGCCTCTGATGCGCAATTCTGATGAACACACTCGGGGAGTTCTCTGCGAAGATCCTGCACGCGAGCTTGCACTTCATCCTGCGTGGGCTCAATGGCCTGTAAGTCTTCGCGGCGAATCTGCTCCTGAATCAGGGTACGGCTGATCAGTTGATCGAGCGCGCGCTGGCGGGTAAGTTCAGCCTGGCCTGAACGCGCCGGATCCAGAACACTCAGGCGGAATTCTTCGTCGATGTCACTGGCCAGGATGGCCTGCCGATTTACGACGGCCACTACGCTATCGAGAACGACCGGCGTTGGAGACTGTCCCGTTTGCGCCCTGCACACAATGCCGAACAGGACCGGAAGAACCGCGGAGCAAATCACTCCTCCTGCAACTCGCGCGCGGATTGTCGGTCCTCTGCTCATCAGAACGTCTGTCCCAGACTAAAAAAGAAATTGAAGTGCTGCGCTTCGCCAACGTGCGGCGACGAGTATGGTCCATGAGGATTCGCCGTTGAGTAACCGATGGAGTAGTCGATATTCACCGGGTAAATGGGCGGATTCAGGTTGTAGCTGAAGTCAAGACGAATGGGTCCGATGGGCGTGTGATAGCGGACCCCCAATCCCGGCGCGTGCGTGAAGTAATCGAATCGGCAGATTCCTTGTCGGCCAGTGGAGGTGACGGGGCCTTTGGTAACTCCACTCGGCTGGGGCGGTGTTGGAGGATTGGTCGAAAAATCCGCGTACGAAAGTATTTTGCACGAATCGCGATCCGGCTGGTGGACACGTGCAATGCTAGGCAACGCGTCTCTTGCATTTGTGAACACGTTGCCCATGTCATGAAAGAGGACAAAACTCACGCTATTACCCACCCATGGCAGAGTCGGTGGCGGCAACCGCAGTTCTGTGCTGTTGATCAGCGCTCCAGCGCCGCCAATCGGAAAGCCGGTCTCTGGGTCGCGGGGTCCTGCCGCATTGAATGAAAATCCGCGCATTGAGGTGGGGCCGCCGGCATATAGGCGTTCCGGCAAGGGAAGCAGCTTGTTCTCTCCAAATCCGAACACGCCTACCTGGCCATATCGCGTGTTGCGCGCCAGCACAAAGCGGTCCTTATCGAAGCCCCAGTAACTCGAATTGCTCACGTCAAGACGGTTGAACTCAACTTCTGCGCCGAGCTGCTCCTTTGAGAGGAAGTTCTGAAAGCTCGTGTAGGTTCCACGATGCGCATCCAGCGTCGAGTCGCGCGTATCGCGAATCCAGGTGAATGCCGGGCCAGCCACACGAACCGCCGCAGAAAGTTCCGGGATCTCTGCTGGAAAAACCTGCAAGCTGTCGAAGGCCACCTTCACACGCCTGAAATCATACTCGTAGATGAACGTGTTCGCCTTCGACAGTTTGGCGCCGGGGCTCTGGAAATTTTGCGCGAAACGGAACCCACCCTGCAATCGTGAAGCAACGTAGGTCGTCACGTCCTTGCTGTTGGCATAACCTCCGTTGAAGGTGATGCTGAAATTTCGGTGTCCCTGAAAATGCGGAATTTGAAAGAGCAGATCGATCCTTTGTTCAAGCAGACCGTAGGTTCCCTGCAGCGAGGCGGACTGTTCGCGTCCAAAAATGCTGTTGCGAGTTACTGCAGCAATTACTCGGGGGCTCACTCCGGGCCTACCGTTCGGATTGCATGCGACACCGCGAGTGTCCGCGCCTGCGCAATTATTCTGCGGAGTTCCGGTTTGCGCCTCAAAGCCAACACCGTAGGTCAGCGCCCAGCGGCGAGCCTCCACAGCCTGCAACAATACCGTCTTGCGGGTGTCTGATCCGTTTGGATTCTCGACCGCAACGTCCACTTCATTGAAGAGCGACAGGCCGTACAGATTGCGTTGCGTATCCAGCAGCGCTGTCTGATTCAGTGCGTCCCCGGAGTGCAGTGTTATAGCTCGTTCCACGGTGGCGGGTCGCGTGTAATGCAAACCCGTGAGCAAGACGTTGCGCACAAAGATCTGTGGCCCCTCGGTAATGTGAAAAACCACATCCATTTTGTTTGCGTCCGCAACCTCGGGCTGCTGCTCCACTTCCACAGCGACCTGCTCGAAGCCACGATTCAGATAATCGGTGACCAGCGCATCGCGATCGCCCGCTAGATTTTGCGGCGAAAGCAACTGTCCCGGAGCAGTATTCATCAGCGGCGCCAGCTTGGCAGCATCGACGTGCTCATTGCCTTCCAACTTCACGGCGCCAACACGAGTCTGTTTGCCTTCGTTGATGTGATAGGTCACGTTGAGTTGTGCAGTGCGGCCTTTGCCATCCGTATGCTGCGCGTCTTCTGCAGCTCCGCTGACTGGAATACTGGTTTCCGGCATCACCTTCACATCGGCGAAACCGTTGTTGCGGTACACAGCTTCAAGCGCAGCGATATCGGACGAAACCAAGGCCTGGCTATAAGTGCCGTGACGATCGGTGCTATCTGCCGCATGGACACTCAGTAGAGCCTTGAGAGTGTCGGCACCGAAATATGTGTTTCCCTCCACATTCACGCTGTTTACGCGATGGCGGTCTCCAAGCTGCACGGTGTATGCGATCACCACTTCCTTATCGCTGGTTGAGCGCTGATCGTGGTTCACCTTTACATCGAAGTACCCGAGTTGCTGATAATAGTCGCGTAATCGGCGATTGCCTTCGTTCAGCAGATCCTCATCCACGCTGCCTTCTTCAAAGATGGGGATGATCCGCTTCAGGCGCTCAGAACTGATGTTTGCGCCTTCCAGCAAGACCCGCACAACAGGGCCTTCATTGGCTGAAAAGCTGTAGTTCACCGTTTTGGTCTGTGCATCGTACTTGGCCGAGACGAGCTTGATCTCAGCTTCCATGCGTTCTTTGCCGCGATAATGCTTCAATACTCCCGAAAGCGCTCGATTCCCTGTGTCGCGGTCTACGTGCGCATTGTTCTTGAGGTGCGCGTAGTGGCGGAAGGATTGAACGGTCATACCGGAATCCCCGCTCACCTCGACCCGCCCAATGCGCGCCTGCGGACCGGAAACCACTTTAAATGCGACGTCTATCAACTGCTCGTTTGCATGCGGGGTCAGCTCATCGGTAATCTGCGGCTCGTAGAACCCGTTTTCCGCCAACGTATCGCGCATCTGCTTCTTAGCAGCGGCAAGCTTCGCGTCGGTAAAGCGCGCTCCCGGAAGAAGCTGGGTAGCCCGCTGTAATTGCGCGTTCATTGTGGCGCCCTTAGCCCCGTCCACCCATACAGTACCTATAAAGTTGCGGGGCACGCCGCGAAAGATCAGATCAATGCCATCGCCGTCAGGTACTCCGGCCACATCAATCCGCTCGAACAGACCCGACGCATAGAGTTGGCGCAGACTTTCTCTCACCTCTGCGGCATTCAGGGGCTTGTTCGGCTGCTGTGCCAGTTCTTGCGGCAAAGGGTTCAGGCGGCCAACGGCTATGCCCTCAAAGGAGATTTTGCGTACTGGTCGGCCTTGCCACTGCATACTCGCCGGTTCGTTTTGGGAAGCGGGGACTGGCTTGTTCTCCGCGTGGATGGTCGGCGTTGGGCTGTCTGGGAGCGATTGAGCACCGGGGTTCTGCGCCGGAGTTTCCTGCACGCCGGCAAAGGTCTGCTTGCAAAACCCGAAGACAATGGTGCAAGCGAGTAAGAGGCTCGCCGCAAACGGTCCGCAATAGCCGCCCTTCCGTGCCGGCTTTCTCTGCAAGTCGTTATTCTCCAAAGGACCCAGGCATACAACCCCGTTGCAATTTCCTGCATTCATCTATTCATTCGACGCAAGAAACCCTCGAGCGACGGCTCTGATTATCCGCGAAGCTCCGGCTGTTGTTCTTTCTCCTTTCCCCTTATACTAACGATGAGGGGAGCCGAACGCGCATGGCGACCCGTAGCAAGAGAGATCCTAACCCCAAGGAAACTCATGCCCCGTTCCCGCTACCCAAGCACCCCACCGGAAGGAACGTCACCTGGAGTTGAGGTAGCGACACCGCCTCCTGCTCCAGCAACGAATCGCGTTACCTTCCCCCGCGCAGCCAGCCCCGACCCAGCAGAAGCCGATGCTCTGGCGCGTGCACAGACAGGTGACCACCAGGCCTTCGCCCATCTCTACTCACTGCACAAAAGGCGTATCTACTCCCTTTGCTTGCGCATGGTCGGCAACATCGCGGAAGCTGAAGATCTTACCCAGGAAGCTTTCCTGCAATTGCATCGCAAAATCGCCACGTTTCGTGGCGACTCAGCGTTCTCAACCTGGCTGCACCGCCTGGCCATCAACGTCGTCCTCATGCAGTTGCGCAAAAAGGGCCTAAGCCTCATCTCGCTCGACGAAGCCATGGAACCGGTGCCCGAAGAGGGTCCTGGCCGCAGCTTCGGTGCACCAGACCTTACCCTCAGCGGCACCATCGATCGGCTCGCCCTGGAGCGCGCCGTAGCCGACTTGCCCGCTGGATACCGTCTGATCTTCATTCTTCACGACGTTGAGGGCTATGAGCATAACGAAATTGCTTCCATGCTCGAATGTTCGATTGGCAATAGCAAATCGCAGCTCCACAAGGCGCGCTTGCGCCTGCGGGATGCCCTGCGTGCGAATTCTCTACCGGAGGCGCAGTCTTGACCAACGATCCCGCTAAAATGAGCTGCGCAGAGTTTCAGGCCCAACTGCCGGAACTGATCGGCGCAGGAGTTGACGCCAGCGCCCACCCGCACATCGTCAATTGCGAGTTGTGCCGAGCCTTGCTGGCCGACCTGGAAACCATTGCTGAGGCCGCTCGCCAACTGCTGCCGGTCGTCGATCCGCCTGAGGACCTCTGGTCCCATATCGAATCCGCAATCAAAAGTGAAGACGGCGACACCAACTCCAGCTTGGCGAAAGCAGCCCCGACAACCAATTAGCCCCACAATCCGGCTTGATACCCCAGCTGACCTGTCTGCAACCCGCCGACAGGTCAGCCGAAGTACCCCCTAGGGGAAGCTGTGCCGTTTCGGCCCTCAGCTCTTCGAATTCCCTTCTCTCTTTGCCGAAATCCTCACCTTAAACGTCCTCCAGCCGATACAACTTCCGGGTGGTGACGCATCCAAGCGCTTATCCTGGGGCGTAATCGCAGGACCGGAACCGCTGCCTGCTCGGAGTCGTATCGCAGCTGAGGCCGCCCGGACGAAAACGACAACATCGAGACCGGAAGATTCTGAAACTTTTCGCTTTGTGCGTTGTCTATATGAAGGTAACTTGATAAAGGGACACTCAATGCAGAATCAATCTTCAAAGTCGCAGCAGTCGCAAGCTGCTACAACCAAAGACCCTTCCGGCGTGCGCCAAGTTGCGGTGCTTCCGGTCCGTGATACCGTCCTGTTTCCTCATGCAGTATTGCCGTTGACCGTGGGTCGCGAAAGTTCAATCCAATTGATCGAGTCGCTCGGCGAAGAGCGAACCATCGTAGTTGCTGCTCAGCTCGATCCCCGGCTCGATGCACCCAAGCCCGAGGAACTGCACGACGTAGGCACTCTCGCAACGGTTCACAAAGTTGTGCGCATGCCCAACCAGAGCCGCTTCGTATTCACCGAAGGCGTCAGCCGCGTTCGCCTGGTTCGTTATACGCAGACTGAGCCGTACATGATCGCTGAGGTGGAGACGCTCGAAGACATCGAGCCGGCCACCAGTTCGGGATTCGAGGCGCTGCAGCGCAACGTCATTGCGCAGTTCCAGCAGATCGTTTCGGAATCGCAGACGCTTTCTGACGAGTTGCAAACCATTGCAGCCAATATCGAAGAACCCAGCCGCCTGGTCGATTTTGTCGCCTCTTCGCTGCCCTTCCTGACGACCGACGACAAGCAGCAACTTCTCGAAACAGGCAGCATCGTCGAACGTCTGGAACTGCTCAACAAACACCTTGCCAAGGAAATCGAGGTGCAGCAACTCCGCGCCAAGATTCAGAACGAGGTACAGGACCAGGTCCAGCAGTCACAGCGCGACTACTATCTTCGCGAACAGATGAAGGCCATCCAGAAAGAGCTGGGTGAGCAGGACGAAGGCCAGCGCGACGTAGATGAGCTGCGCCAGAAAGTTGAATCCTCAGGCATGCCCGAGGACGTGAAGAAAGAAGCCATGAAGGAGCTTTCGCGCTTGCAGCGCATGTCTCCCATGGCGGCTGACTACGGGCTCACGCGAAACTACATCGAGTGGCTCGCCATACTGCCCTGGGCCAAGAGTTCAGGCTCCAAGATTGATATCGGCAAGGCTCGCGAGATTCTCGATGAAGATCACTATGAGTTGAAAAAGGTAAAAGACCGGATCCTGGACTACCTGAGCGTGCTCGAACTCAAGCCAGACATGAAGGGGCCGATCCTCTGCTTCGTCGGACCTCCCGGAGTGGGCAAGACCAGCCTGGGCCGCTCCATCGCCCGCGCGCTTGGCCGCAAGTTCCAGCGCGTTTCGCTGGGCGGTATGCATGATGAAGCCGAAATCCGCGGTCATCGCCGCACGTACATCGGTGCTCTGCCTGGGCAGATCATCCAAAGTATCCGCCGGGCTGAAACCAATGACCCGGTCATCATGCTCGATGAGGTCGACAAGCTCGGCCGCGATTTCCGTGGCGACCCTGCTTCGGCTCTTCTCGAAACGCTCGATCCAGAGCAGAACAACACGTTCCGCGACAACTATCTTGACGTGCCGTTCGATTTGTCCAAGGTGCTGTTTATCTGCACGGCCAACATGCTCGATACCGTGCCGCCGCCGCTGCAGGATCGTATGGAGATCATCCCGCTGCAGGGATACAGCGAAGAGGAGAAGCTGCATATCGCCAATCGATACCTGATTCCGCGCCAGATTAAGGCCAACGGCATCACTGAGGAACAGATCGAGTTCCCTGAAGACGCGGTGCGCAACATCATTCGCCATTACACGCGAGAGGCGGGCGTCCGCAAACTTGAGCAGACCATCGGAACTGTCTGCCGCAAACAGGCGCGACGCGTGGTGGAAGGGCACACTGAAAAGCTCGTAGTTGACCGCGAAATTATTCGCGAGTTCCTCGGCGGCGTTCAGGTGCGTGTTGAAACCGAAGTGGAAGAGCGCGTAAAGCGTCCCGGCGTTGCCGTGGGACTGGCTTGGACGCCGGCCGGTGGCGACATTCTCTTCATCGAAGCCAACAAGATGAAGGGCAAGGGCGGATTCACCATGACCGGGCAGATAGGCGAAGTTATGCAGGAATCAATGCAGGCTGCGCTTACCTGGGTGCGCTCCAACGCGCCTGCGCTCGGGTTGTCAGAGGACTTCAACAAGGAACTTGATCTGCACATCCACGTGCCAGCGGGAGCCATACCCAAAGACGGTCCGTCTGCTGGCGTAACTATGGCAACGGTGTTGGCGTCGCTGCTGACCGATACTCCAGTGCGTCCGCTGACCGCCATGACGGGTGAGATTACGCTCAGCGGCAACGTGCTGCCGGTAGGCGGAATCAAGGAGAAGTTCCTGGCGGCGCGGCGGGCCGGCGTCAAGTCGATCATCCTGCCTGCGGAGAACCGGCAGAACGTGGAAGAAGATCTGACACCGCAAATGATGGAGGGTGTGGAAGTCCACTATGCAAGCCGCATCGAAGATGTGCTGGACGTTGCCCTGCCGCTCCTGAAGGCCCCGCTCCATGCGCGCCAGGAAGCCCGCGAATTGGCAGCCAATCCGATTGCGTGACTCAGCTGAACCAGTTTTACTCATTCAAGAAATGCCCTCGCGAAAGCAGGGGCATTTCTTTTTGTTGGCAGTCCAAAAATATCTCGTGATTGATGTGCCATCAAACTCTTGGCCGCGTTTGGAACATCTGGGGCGTCTAGTCACTAATCGATCGGCATCTTATCCCATAGAGACAAGTCAACACTCGGAGCACTTGAAGGTGGCATATGCGACTTTCAATCGATTCCGAACCTATTTACAGAAGGGGTCCTTATGAACAAATCCGATCGAGCACACATAAGTTCTAAAGCCACAACAACAAGACGCCTCAGCTCGGGAAGCTACGTATGCTCGTTTGTTCCAGCGCTGTTGGTTCTGGCGTTCATCTGGCCGTTCAGTGGAGGCAAAGATGTGCAGATGACGGCCGGAGAGTTGAATCCCGCAGCACGCGCGACAATTCACCTGCACGTGGGCGACAACAACAATACCGAGCTGGATATCAAGGCGGAGTCGCTGGCTGCCCCCAGCGCTCTGACTCCACCCAAAACCGCATACGTGGTGTGGATTGACCCGCCCGATGCAGCACCTCAAAATCATGGTCAAATCACCGTAAGCAAGGATCAGAAAGCAGAATTGAAGACGGCGACGCCCTACAAGCGCTTCAAAATCTACATCACGGCAGAAAACCAGGCCAGGATCCAGTCGCCTGAAGGACCAACGATTCTTTCCGCCGACGTGACGGAAGGCAAGAAGTAAGGTCACTTCCGCCACTCTCCATCGAGGTTGCGGGTTCCCCAAAAGGCCGGCATTAACGCCGGCCTTTAGCTTGCATGACACACTTTCAATCCCACTGTTTTGAAACGACTCGGGTTCAGCCGTGCCGTAATTGGCCGCCATCTGCGCGTCGTTTTAGCCGCTGACGGATGGTTTTCGGAATTATAGGCCTCAGCGGAACTACTCAGTCACCTGCCACGAAGGAGCTCACGGCTAAAGGCAATAGCTGGCAGCGACCGACCAAAGCTGAAAACCGCGCTCCCGCGTCTAACCCGCAGGCGGTATTCTCAATCCATCTATGCGTGTTCGAGTCCTTCCCTTCGGCATATTGAAAGATTGGCTAGGTGCCTCGGCAACCACTTTGGAACTGCCGGAAGGCGCCTCTGTCGGCGACTTGCTTGACCGCGTTGGCGAATTGCAGAACGCCGCACCCGCTCTGCGCGGCATTGCCGTTAGCGTAAACGCGGAATACGCCACCGCCGACCATCCCCTGAGCGAAGGCGATGAAGTAGGCCTGCTGCCGCCCGTCTCTGGCGGAGCGGATTCGCCCGCAAGCGACCAAGCTCCCGCGGCGATCGTCGCCCTCACCCGCGAAGTCATCAACACTGAAAAACTTGTCGCAGCCGCCAAGCAGGGAGAAGACGGCGCAGTGGTGGTCTTCGACGGTATTGTGCGCAACAACACGCGCGGCCGCCGCACACTCCACCTGGATTACGAAGCCTATGAAGAGATGGCGCTCAAGCAAATGAATCAACTCGCCGAGCAGGCCCTCTCAAAATTCGCTGTCCGACATGTGGCCGTCGTTCACCGCCTCGGCCATCTTGAAATCGGCGAGACCAGCGTACTCATCATTGTTGCCTCAGCGCATCGCGGAGCAGCTTTCGACGCGTGCCGCTGGGTGATCGATACACTCAAGCAGACCGTTCCCATCTGGAAGAAGGAAACCTTTGTTGACGGTGCGGTGTGGGCTGCCGGCGAGCCATTTCCTGCCGCTTTGTCCGTTGCCCCGGAGGCCGTGCGTGAAAGCTAGAGCCTGCACTGCCCTGCTCGCGTTTTCAACTCTCTGCGCCGGATCCATGGCGCCGCAGGACACTACGCTGCACGTCAACGTGAAACTCGTCACCGTATTGGCCAACGTGACGGATCGCAACGGCGCCGCCATCGGCGGTCTCACTCAAAATGATTTCGCGATTACGGAAGACGGCCATCCGCAGCAGATCGCGGTTTTCGAAAAACAATCTGAATTGCCGCTCAACATCACCTTAGCCATTGACACTTCCGGTAGCGTACATAAGGACCTCACACAGGAAGCTGCAGCCGCGCGCCGATTCGCCCATGCCATCGTACGTCCTCAAGACCAGATGAGCATTATGCAATTCGCAACGGTTGTCCGCGCTCTCACTCCATTCACCAACAAGCTCTCGCTCATTGACCGCGGCCTTTCCCAACTGCGCCGAGACTGGTCCAGCGCCGTTTACGACGCAATCAGCCAAGGGTCTGAACGACTGGGAGCCAAAGAAGGCCGCAAAATTCTCGTGATTATTTCTGATGGCGACGACACTGCGAACAACACCACTTACGCGGAAGCGCTTGAACAGGCTCTTCGAAGCGAGGTCATGGTCTACAGCCTCATTGACGTCCCGATCGCGGCCAGCGCAGGGCGCAGCACCGGCGGCGAACACGCGCTGATCACGCTGTCAGAGCAAACCGGCGGCAAATATTTCTATGTGAATGAAGGCGGCCTCGATCAGGCATTCGCAAAGCTCAGCGACGACCTGCGCACTCAATACCTGATCGGCTATTATCCCCGCAACCAGGAGCAGGGCAGCCCATTCCACCGCATCCGCGTAACCATCCCGCGTGCCACTACGCAGGACTTCACCGTCCACCACAAGACCGGCTACTACTCCGATTCAAATCCCGACTCAACAAACTAGCTCCCTGCAAATGCGTTACCCTTGTCCGCATGAGTTTCCTGCCATCTAAAGCCGCTTCACTCTTGTGCGTGATTACTTTCATTCTTGCCGGCGCGCTACCCACATTCGCAAAATCCAATCATGGAAAGATCCGCATCCTCATCGTTGACGGATTCAGCAATCACGACTGGCGCCAGACAACGCAACTGCTTCGCAGGGTCCTCGATCGCGCAGGCGAGTTCGAGGTCGACGTCAGCACTGCACCGCAGGATCCCGATTCACCCGAATGGCAAACATGGCGTCCGAAATTCTCCAGTTACGACGTTGTGATTCAGACTTGCAATGAGAATGCGAACAACGGAGAACTGCTCAACCTGAAGAAGAAGCCCGACTGGCCCGAGGCCGCGAAGCGCGACTTCGTCGACTACGTCCGAAACGGCGGGGGTGTCTACATCTTCCACGCTGCAGAAAATGCCTTCGTTGGCTGGAAGGAATATGAGCAGATGGTCGGCTTAAGCTGGCGCGATGCGAATTACGGTACCGCGGTCCGCATTGATGATACTGGCAAGCAGGTGCGCATTCCGCCAAACGATGGTCGCGGCACCAACCACGGCAAAAGGTCCGATGTGCTCGTGACGCGCCTGGGTGATGACCCGATACACGCCGGAATGCCGCGCGCGTGGATGTCGCCCGACATGGAGGTCTACTACTACGCACGCGGTCCGGCGGAGAACCTCACCGTGCTCGCCTATGCACGCGATTCCGATCCGAAACTTGGCCTGCAATGGCCGGTAGAGTGGACCACGACGTATGGCAAGGGCCGCGTCTACATTTCAACCTACGGACACGTCTGGCCCGGCGATTTCGACCCGCCAGGCATCCGCTGCGCCGCAGTCCAAACGATCATTCCGCGCGCGCTAGAGTGGCTCGCGCATCGCACACCCAGTTTCCCGGTTCCCAGCGATTTTCCCGGCACCACCGCCGTATCTGTTCGCGACTGGCCAAAGTGAGCGCGCCCCTTTCGTTCCGCCCATAGCCCTGCGGAGAGCTACTTGCATCTAAAATGGCATCATGACCTCACCATTGTCCTCGCGCCGCCGTTCCAAGGTGCCCCCGCCAGGCGAAACAGGCCAGGAGGCACTCTATCTGCGTTCGCTCAGTGAACGTCAGGTGACCGTACTCATCAAGCTCCGTGACGGCGAAACCGTTCGCGGCTGGATCGAGTACTTTGACGACTCTATGCTGCGCCTGACCCGCGAAGGACATCCCAATCTCTTCATATACAAGCACCAGATCCGCACCATTAGCGAAGCGGGCAAGCGCCGACAGGGGCGCGCAGGATCTGCCAGCGAGGGAGCCTAGTGAGTTCTGAACGCACGAACACCGGATCAGCCCAGGCAGCCGAACAAGATTTCGCATGGACTCCCAAAGCTTCGGAGATCGCCCGCGAAGGCGGAAAGCGATTGCGTGAATTCCTCGCCCAGGGTGTTGAGACCGAATACAAAGGCGACGTCGATCTTGTCACCATCGCAGACCGCACAGTGGAAAAGTTCATACGCACACGTTTGAGCGAAATCTTCCCCGAGCACGGCGTCTACGGCGAAGAAGGCACGCGCGACCGCATGGAAGGCGAGTTTCGCTGGTATGTCGATCCATTGGACGGCACGACCAATTTCGCCCACGGCTTTCCGCAATTCTGCGTGTCTATGGGTCTTGAGCAGCGCCCCGCTGATCTGAAACCGGAAGAGGATGGCGCCCTCGTTGCGGCCGTCATCTACGATCCCATGCGTGACGAATTGTTCACTGCCGAGCGCGGAAAAGGTGCCCGCCTCAATAGCCGCCCAATTCACGTTTCCACCGTTCCTGAACTCGCGGAGGCACTGCTGGCAACGGGGTTTCCCAGTCGCAAACGCCACGACAGCCCGAACGTGCATTTTTATCATGAATTCACGTTGCGCTCGCACGGCGTGCGCCGCGCCGGGTCTGCGGCACTCGACCTGGCTTACGTAGCTTCCGGCCGCCTCGACGCATTCTGGGAATTCAACCTGAACCCGTGGGATACTGCAGCCGGAATTCTGCTGATTGAAGAAGCAGGCGGCAGCGTGACCGACTTTTCCGGCAATCGCTATCGCCTCGACAGCCGCGAAATTCTGGCCTCGAACGGCAAAATCCAATCAGAACTCATCGTTCTTTTTGAGAATTTGTTTGCCGGCCGGGACCTTACGCCGATCCCGACCCCGCAAGAAGCAGCAATGCGACGCGCTGCGAGAAAACGTTGACGAGTTTACAACTTATGTTTACGGCTTCCGACCCGATCAGGGATGAGAAAGTGAGATTCACCACTCGCATTTCGGAGCCGTCAACATGTGAACTCGCAGACTTGTAAACTGCCATTTCCCGCATCGCAAAACAGCGCCGGATCCAGCAGGAGTCAGCCTCCGGGGTCGTATGCTACTATCAGCCTCGAGGAATCAGTTCCCCGGAGAAGAGAACAGATGGCTTACGTCATTGCAGAACCCTGTATCGGCACCAAGGACACCGCCTGTGTAGACGCATGTCCGGTCGATTGCATTCACCCCAAGAAGGACGAAGACGGTTTCGAAACCACCGATCAGTTGTTTATTGATCCGGTCGAGTGCATTGATTGCGGCGCCTGCGTTCCTGCCTGCCCGGTATCAGCGATCTTCGCGGCCGACGATCTTCCGGAAAAGTGGGCTCAGTTCGCTGAGAAGAACACGGCGCACTACGGCCGGTAGCCACAATCCAACTTAAAAGGGCCTGATGGGACCGACCGCTGTAGCCGACCACGCCCCCTGCTATTTCCACACAAACGCGCACTCTGCCCCGGCAGACTGCGCGTTTGTGTCTTGAAGGAATTGTCCTAGAGAGTTGAAACGATGCTCTCTCCGAGTGCGGCTAATCAGCGATTCCAATACTCCGCGTAATCGGCGTCAGTAGGACAGAACTCGAGTCCGCGCAGACCGGCTCCGCAAGAGGCCAGGTAATAGCCCCGGATGAAGTTCGGCGAAGCCGACGAAAAGCGCCAAAATTGTCTTTAGCCCCGTAGGGGCGCCCGAAACCCGGTCACAATCTGAAGGAAGAACTACTGGATGGTCTCGGTCAAGTGAACCCCTTCCCGTGTCTCTGACGCTGCGGACGTGTCGTCATCTGCATCCGTGCGCGGACGGAGAGCGAACTGACCATCACCGATTTCGACGAATTCAACCTTGTCGCCGGTCTTGAGTCCAAGTTGCTTCCGAATATCTGTGGGGAGGGTGATCCGACCGTTGAAGGTGACCATTGCTGAACGCATTTGGAACCTCTGAGTCTAATTTTAACCGGGCACTGACTCAGTTTTGTGGAAAACACCGCCATTTGTTGATGTAAGCCACATCGCCTCAGCAACATGAAACCTACGCAAATTTAGGCACCTGAGCCTGCAATCTTTTTTGTTTCTAGGGAACCTCCCGGTGACGTCCTCCAAGCATTTGCAGGCGAGCGGGTTTAAAAGCGTTCCGGCGCTCGCCCCCTCAGCAGTGCGAAGATAGTAGTCGCATGAGCGTGCTCACTTCAGAAGCAGTGGTCCTGCGCACCTGGCCGTTGCGGGAATCCGACCTGATTGTGAGCTTTTTTACGCGCGACTATGGTCGCTTGAAGGGTGTGGCCAAAGCCGCGCTCAAAAGCCGAAAGCGATTCGGCGGAGCGCTCGAACCTATGACAATGGCGCGCGCCTGGTTTGCCGAGCGGCCACGGCAAGAGTTGGTGCGGCTCGATCAGCTTGAAATCGTGCGCTCCCCGCTCTCCGCCCCAATCGATCACGTGCGACTCGCTGTGCTTAGCTACTTTGCCGAGCTCATCGATGAAGCTCTCCCCGAACACGATCCCCACGAGACTGTCTTCCGCCTCCTCGTGTCCGTTCTTGAACAAACTATCGTTGGCAAATCGGACGTCACGTCAGAAATCGGGCAGCCGTGGATGCCGCTTACGTACTTTTCACTCTGGATGACGCGGCTAATGGGTCTCCTGCCCGACGTGACTCGCTGCATTGCCTGCGGCGAAGCCTTGCGTCCGGCTGAAATTTCGTTCAGCAGCTACAGCGATGGACTCTTCTGCAGCATGCATCGAGGTTCAAACGCCAACATGCTCTCCGCCGATTCATGGCAGCTGGCACAGCGCATGCTGCGTGCCCCTGTCTCAGCACTTGTCGCGGAGCCCTGGCCACGCCGACGTGCCCAGGATCTGCGCCGGTTCGCCGTGCAATCTCTGGAACGCCACTTGGAGCGCAAACTCCGCACAGCCGAAGCCCTCAACCGCCTCGGTGGATAAAATTAACCATCCGAGTGTTATCTGCGCGCGTTCGGCTTGCTCTTGCCCTTGAGATTCAGCTCAACAGCAGCGCGGATCAGATCCTTCAACGCAGCGTCATTAATCTGTTCGCCTTCGTGAATGTCGATGGCGCGCCTCACATTCCCTTCCAGGCTGGAGTTGAACAAACCTGAGGGATCCTTCAATGCAGCTCCCTTCGCGAATGTCAGCTTGAAAGTGTTCTTATACGTCTCCCCAGTGCAGATGATTCCTTTGCACGACCAGACGGGAACGCCCGGCGACGTAGCCTTGGCCCACTTCCACTCTTCTTCAATCTCAGGGGCTGTCCCCAGGATAATTATGCGGACGTGCGCCAGCATCTTCCCGCGCCAGTCGCCAAGCTCATTGATTTTCGCGTCGATCTTCGCAGAGGCAGATTTCATGGACTCAGAATCTTTCATGTACACCTCCAACTCTCGTGTTCAATTCAGCCGCTCTTTAACGGCATCAGTCACGCTGGAGTTCTGAATGCCAAACTGCGTTTCGTACTCGCCCTTCAACCGCTGCCAGCCGCCAAACCTTACGGCGTCGGCTCCCACGAGGCGACCAATTGGCTCCCCCGCGAGTAGCCGATCCAGCACATCGAAGGAGATGTGCCATCCAGCGGCGCCCCAAGCAATGTACCGGTGATCGATTTTGTGCCAAAGGGTAAGGCGTGTGCCGCTGCCCACTGGCTCCAGCTCCCAGCGAATATCGTGGAACTCAAGCACATTGGGAGCCTCGGCCCGCGTTACTCTTGTTGACGAAACATTTCGTGTTCCCGCCCACGTCAATTTCACTTCCGCTCCCGCGGTTGCCAGATTGCCGTCCGCTTCAAAAGGTGCCCACTCACGCAGTTGCGTCGGATCGGTGAGCGCGTCCCACACCATTGCCGGCGCATGACGGAGTTCGCGAACAAGAATAAGTGTCCACGTGTCTCCGTCTTTCTGCACCTTCGCCCCGCTGGCCGGACCCGGTGAATACTGTTCGCGAATTCCCATCTTTTCTCTCCGAATGTTGACTTACCAGCGCTTCAGCTCCACTAACTGGATGAGATTGCCACAGGTGTCATTCAGCACGGCGATTTTGGATGCCGTAACATCCGCTGGCGGCATGGTGAACTCGGCGCCATTCGTCTTCATGCGATTGTAATCGGACTGCAGATCGTCTGTGTAGAACATGGCCGCAGGCTGGTTTTGCTGGAATAAGGACTGCTGATACTCCCTGGCCGCCGGATTACTGTTGAGTGCCAATTGCAATTCCGTGCCTTGCGGATCTTCAGCCGAGGCCACAGTCAACCAGCGGAACGGCCCCTGGCTGAAATCGGCCTTCTTCACAAATCCCAGCACCTCGGTATAAAAGCGCAGCGCCTTCTCCTGGTCATCTACGTACACGCTTGTCAGTTTGATCTTCATCGGTTCCTCGCTTTAGTAAGTTCGCGGACGCTGCCGCGTCATTCATCTTTCTTTTCTTGATGTCTTTTCTGACTGCTCTTTGCGGTCGAGATGTCGTTCAAGTGCATCTAGGTGAGCGGACCAGAAGCGACGGAACGGCTCCAGCCAGGCATCCAGTTCCTTAAGTGGTTCAGGTTTCAGGCGGTAAAGACGACGCTGTGCGTGCACCGTCGACTCCACAAACCCAGCCTCACGCAGCACTCGCAGGTGTTTTGAAACGCTTGGCTGCGACATATGAAGCTGAAGCTCAATCTGGCCCACCGATTGTTGTGAGGAAGCAAGCAAACTCAGAATCGCGCGGCGGTTCGGCTCGGCAATAATTTCAAAGACATTTTCCACTGCGTTTGTATACCTGTTTGAGTATATACGTGTCAAGGCATATTATTTGTTTGTAAATAGCAGGCGATCCAATATCCGAACATAAGCTGAGAGCTGAAAGCTGCTCCCTCCCCAACTGCTAAAATTAGCTCTCAGTCCCATCAAGAGAGAATCCCGTGCCATCTGCAACCAAATCAACGGCCAAAGCCGTATCTAGCGCTAAAGCGGCCCCGCTCACCTTTCAGGAGTTACTGTTCCGCCTTCAGGGGTTTTGGGCGGCGCGCGGATGCGTGCTGCAGCAGCCTTACGACGTGGAAGTTGGCGCCGGTACTATGGCTCCTGAAACGTTTCTGCGCGTCCTGGGCCCCAAGCCTTATCGCGTTGGTTACGCGCAGCCTTCGCGCCGCCCCGCGGACGGCCGCTATGGCGAGAACCCCAATCGACTGTTCAAGCACACTCAGTTCCAGCTCATCCTCAAGCCGCCGCCGGTCAACGTGCAGGAGCTTTACCTCGAGTCACTCGAGGCCATCGGCATTGACTTGGGACAGCACGATCTGAAATTCGAAGAAGATAACTGGGAGTGGCCTGCCGGAGGCGCATGGGGCGTCGGATGGCAGGTCATGCTCGATGGCCTGGAGATCACGCAATTTACCTACTTTCAGCAATGCGGCGGTCTCGACCTGGAC